>VTLG01016270.1_pt1 | contig 42798 bp, 64 predicted proteins | sample 4694571 | NCBI WGS metagenome assembly VTLG01 (sample SAMN12604809, study PRJNA352737) | marine metagenome | biome: ENVO:00000447; feature: ENVO:00000209|ENVO:00000569|ENVO:01000036; material: ENVO:00002151; isolation source: viral sequences binned using virsorter ...
GATCCTAATTTCATTTGGGTACTTTTTACATCAATTAATAAATGTTCATCACACTTGACCGCAACAAGATCAATAGGCGAATGGCTTTCAATTGCATCAAAAACCCAATATCCTTGCTCTAATAACCACAATTGAGCAATTAATTCAGACTGTAAGCCCTTAACTATGTTATGACGCTTCATTAAGTAAAATAATTAAATCTTTAAGTCTGAGCGTACATAGCGAATCTTTAGTTTTAACTTTATTACGCCTATTAATGACTACAGGAATACCAATAAGACTTGTTTCAGAGCGATTCGTGTCAATTTCGTGTCCAGAATTTTTAACCGCTTGTTTCATAGCGTCCCAGAAATTTAAACGCTCCACTCTTTTTGCTTCAATATGTAATTCTTTTCGCCCAATTCTTACGCCCACAAGATCAGCCAAGCCCTCGTTTCGACCACCACCAGAAAGCAGTCTCCGACTTGCTGAATTGTTGAGAGCTGGGACATTATCATTAAAATATTGGGCTAATTCTCGCTCGTACGAATCACCTTTATTTTTTGGAGACTTTAATAGCATTGATCTTCTTGTAGTAATGTAATTGAGGCATCTTTTAAAATAGCTAACTCACTCCACACTACATCAAGATCATTATGGGTTGAGACAATAACCCAAAACCCAGATACCGAGAATAATAAGGCGATTATGCTAATTACTAAAATCACAAATAATAAATTGTTCATATATGCCTTATGTCTCTATTGATTCGGGCTGATGAAAGGAATAACACAGCCCGAATCTATGAGGATTGGGATTAGAACTCATATTGTCTTACGACAATTTCAAACTATTAGAATTTCGATTTTATGAAATATGCTTTATGCCGAATTTAACCGAAGATAAACAACAATATTACTTCTTCGACCTATATACCCTTTGGGTATAGGTCGTGATATGTTGTTTAGTCTTTACTAGGGATTTTTTAGCCCAAAAATGAACACTTATAAGCCCTTGAATTAAATAATAAATTAGACACCGTGAACACTCATTTTTACAATCTGAACACCTAAATTTGAAAGTGAACACTTTTTGCCCAAAATCGAAAAAAGCGTTTTTTTCATTTTCTTTTTCGCAGTTTTTCAACACTTTTTACTCCAAAACACCCAAAAATGGCTCAAAACAGCCAAAAACGAAAAGTGGGTATGATATAATAGTCTCATAAGAGCGTTTTTTGACTATGGCTCTTGCTATTGTACATTGTGAATTAGGTAGTCTTTTTTGAAAGGACAAAAGTTATGACTAAACTTTTTAAACAAGACTATGAGACTTTTAATAAACCAGAAATCTTTTTTATTTTTAAAGATTATGGAGTAGGGCATATATCAAAGCACTATATCTATGGTTATCGAAAATGGAAAAATAGATGGTACATTAAAGTTAAAAATCTAGTTGATGGGTTAGGGTTTAAAAAAGCAAAAGCTCGTTATGAGTGGCAATTGATTGAACCTAAACACATAGACAAAGACAAAAATTGGCTTATTAAAATGGCAATTAATCATAAGATTGCAAAATTTGATAAGGCGATTGGGAAATTAGAACAAAGACTGTCTTCTATACCTGAAGATATAGAAGAATTAAAAGAAATGAAACTATTGGTATCTAAAGAACAATATAATTGGAATTTAGGTGGTACAATGGTATCAAATTTTAATGACGGAATAGATTCTTTAAGAGTAAGTGATAAAGTTGAAAAATACTATAGCACTTACGGCACTTTTAGAATTTAATTAACCCAGACTACCTATTCACTTTGTACGATTGGCTTTCATTTGACATTTATAACTACAATATTTTTTAGTCCTTTGAACCTTATGGACAATATTTATAGTTTCGCCACAAGTCCGACATTTAGGAACTCTCGGTATTTCCGATATTCGGTAAACTATTTTCTCCAATTAACTTCTCCTTTAATTCAAGTAAATTAATATTATCTTTTAAATATTTTGTAATAGTTGTTCTACTCATACTAAGATGATCGGCAATAAAACTGACTGTTTCAAAATTACCTGTCCAATATCCATTTTTTAATGCGTGAGCTTTTTCCTTTGGTGAACAATTAATCCAAATTGCTTGTTTTTCCGATTGTGAGTTTTCGTCCCAATTTTCTAAATAAACTATTCCTGTATCTTGATCTCTTAAATAAACATACGATTGATCGGTATGTAAATCTGGATCACGGAATCTATTTTTGTCTCCATAATTTACTTCAAAAGCATTAAGAACTGTAAATCTTGGAACGCCATTTTTAGTTAAACGATACAAAGAAAAATCTGTTATGATCTCATTTGTCTTTTCTTTTCCTTTTTTCTTAATATGCAATTCAATATCAATATTTGTGATCGAAGCGGTTGAACCCGAATAATTACCCGCTTTGCTATCGTGATGAATGTAAACGACTGACTTACCCATATTACGAACTTTCATCATAAAATCATTTAAGGGAGACCAGCTCTCAGCGTCATTCTCCTTAAATCCTGTACTCAGCATAGATGATCTCGCACTATCAATTACAACAATATCTGACTTAAAATCTCTAATCGTTTCTAGTAAATCGCCTACAAATTCTTTATCAGCCAATGACCAAGTATAAAGCGTATCTGTTTGAGCGAATGATGGATTAAGAGAGAACCAATTTTTAGACTTGCCGTATTGTTTGATTAATTGTTGATGTCTCCGAGCAGTTTCAAAACGAGATAATTCAAAGTCTATGTATAAAACTTTAGCTGTGTTAGGAATATCTGATCCGCCAATGTTTTGACCCAGACTGAGTTTATATAGAAAATCGCATAAGAAATAAGTTTTACCGCAACCAGCCGAGCCGTGAATCATAACAATACTATTCTTTGGTAGCCAATAACTAATCCAATAATCTATTTCTTCTCCACCAAACTCAGAAATTTTATCGGCATTGAGTATCTGATCGAATAAAGTGTTTTTGCGAACAATTTTATCACCCTCGACTTGTTTACTGTCAAGCAAGACACTATCAAAAGCTCGATTGTAAGTATCTTCTAAATACTTCTCTTTGTTTTTTCTATTTCTGTATTTATCCGCAAACGCTTCATTAATATTATTTTCATAAAAAGATTTTAAATTGCCTAGAGATGCACCAACCTTAATAAACTCTTTAGCAATCGACCAATCCAATTGTGAGCGATCCTTAACAGGACTTGTATTTAATATTTGACCTTGAATATTACTCGGCAGTCTTCCAATAATATCTTGCTCCGATAAAAAACTGAGATTAATTTCTTTACGCAGTTTTAAATCTTCTTTTCTTAATATTTCTATCTCTGGTAAAACAGAAAAGTCTTCAAGATCATAGTAAACCACAGCTCCGTCTTTAGGATAAATAACGATGCTTTCTTCCGTGATACGTCCATCAAGTTTTTTCTTTTTGTTAGGATAGTTTGTTGTGTTGGGAACTCTAAATATATGAGCCAAATCTTTTGTTGCACTATCACAACCAAAATGATTGACTAATCTTTCAGCGTAAATCTTCCAAGTCTCAAAATCGTTTGTCGGCTTTTTAAATAAATAAATAAGCTGAACTCTTTGAGATGATGTTTGGACAACAATTGATGGATTAAGATTAATGTCCTTACAATTATTTGACCATAATCTATGACTTTCAGGGGTATCGCAGTCCACAACAAACCCCAGAGCTTGTGTTATGCTATCCAGACCGCCTCTTTCAGACTTTTTTAGATCAGTACGGCGAATCGCTGGAGAGTAATAAATGTTAAATCCAACCTTATCACGCCACGAATCAACGGTCTCAGAAAGCTGTAATACAGCATCATCACTAGATATATCTATATGCTCAATGAGGTGGTGATTGGTGTCGGCTTGTGCTGAAAATAGAGTTAAAAAGCCGTTATTATCAGCATTTTTAAGTAAATGCGTAAAAAATTTATCTATATTCATAAACCCAAATCCAAATAATGATTTCGGAATATAATGTAAAAAAACATAGTAGTAAATATATAATAAAAAACCTATTTACAGCTATCAACAAATAACGTACCTATATAGTCTTATGGGATTATATAGGTATGCAAGAAGTAGATAATATAGCTTTAGCGTGGCTTGAACAAAAAGAAAAAGTTAAGCAAGAACAAGCTAAACTCGATCAGATTATACAGCAGATTTCTGACATTCCAGAATTTTCTCCAAAGAACAGCAACGACTATAACAGACGATTACAGATACAGGGAGACACTTATCGTATCTTCTTAACAAGACCCACAAAAACTGTTTGGGATCATTCCGCTTTAAAAGATTTAGATTATCCAGAGGTCATTGAATATGAGCCAAAGGTTAATGCTAGAAAATTAAAAGAATTGGAACAAGAAGATCAAGACAGAGTGAACGCCTGTTCAGTTGTTTCTATCTTTAAAGAAAATCAAGAAGTCTACAAACCTAGAATTAACATCGAGCCATTAGAGCTTGAGGAAGATATAGGAGCAGATATTTGAGTGAGTATCTTGACGAATATACCCTTAAATCCCTACGCAATAACTACGGCAATTGCAGTATTTGTCGGATTGCTATGTTTGGCAGTAAACCTATCAATGAGGTTTACCCAACGGGTAAAGTTATTTGTAAAACTTGTCGAACTACTAAAGAGATCGAAAAAATTAAAAATCAAATAAGGAGCTTAGAAAATGGACGCACTAACAAAGCAATTGATTGAGGACTATAACGACATTATAGAGAAGGATTCTTGTAAAGTAGATTTACAACGTCTTCACTATAAAAACGAAATAGAAACTCTTAGAGAAAAAAATAAAGAGCTATCAAAAGAAAATTACAAATTGAAACAGCTTGTAGAAGGACTAGCACCCTCTAAAAACTTGGAGATGGCTAGTATTTGTGGATAGCAATAACCCTCTTTGGTTGAAAATAGATCAGCTAAAGAAACAGAGGAAAGAAGGATTAGAAGTGATTGAAATGTGTTATGGAGCATTGAAGGGTCTTACATTCGGAGAGTACGAAGGTAAAGGCGGAGCTTCTAAGTGTATCGCTGATGCTTGTAAACAAGCACAGCAATACTTATCAAAAGGTAAGATCACCGATAGGGATATTGTGAGAAGGAGCAAAAGAAGGGTGGTCGAACAGGGGGGTAAGTGGCTTACAAGTCAAGAAGTCTGTACGGAAATGGATATATCCGACAGCTCATTAAGAAGGTTAGTTAGAGAAGGTAAACCACACCCCCCATTTATTAAAATCCATTCAGCGTATAGATTTCCACACTTACATTTTAAGGAGTGGACTAAAAAAAATTTAATTAATAGCAAAGGAAAAAAATAATGGCACTTAACATTACAAATACAGAGAACACTAAAGTTATGAAATTTAAAGGAGCGGTCTATGGAGATGCTGGAGTTGGTAAAACAAGTCTTGCCTCAACGCTCAAACCGCTTGGAAAAGGATTAATCATAAGCGGAGAAAGCGGTCTAAAACCTTTATATGGACAAGGGCTTGATGTTTATGAGTTTAAAACAATTGATGATCTTAATGTCTTTTTAAATACTTTATTAGCTGGAGAGCTTGACGAATATGATTGGTTTTTCATTGATAGTATTACTGAGGTTGCAAGACTATTTGAAGAAAAGCATAAAAAAATATTGGCTAAGAAAGATGAAGAAACAGGCATTTTTGATATTCCACAAAAAGATAATTTTACATATTACAGAAGGATAGGCGACAGCTTAACAGCTTTTATTAGAGCAGTAAGAAATGTAGATAAGCATATTTTCTTTAGTGGACTTGCTAAGACCACACAAGACAGCGAAACAAAGCAAGACATTAAAAGAATAATGTTAGCTGGACAAAAGGGAGAGCAAACTTTTAACGGAGATATGGATTTTATATTTGCTTATCGACTTATTCCTAATCCAGAAAATCCAAAAGATATTCAAAGAGTTTTATTTACACAAACTTATGATGGTTGGACAGCTAAAGCTCGAATACCCGTAAGCAGTCAAAGCCAATTAAGCCCAATGATTAAAGACCCAGATTTATCTTTAATAGTTAAACAGGCACTCGCTACACCTAAAGGAGCAAAGAATGGTAGCAAATAAAAGAAGGGAATATTTAGACTCACTACAGCCCAACGATCTTTTGACGACAGTTGATGTAGCTGAGATTTTAAAAGTTTCAACACGAACAGTTGAAAAATGGCGTAGAGAAAAGAAACCGCCAGAATACTACAAATTCGGACATAAAACTATCCGATACAAAGTCAAAGATGTTTTACAATTAATTAACAATAACAAAGGAGAAAAACTAAATGGACATTGATTTAACAGGAGCAGAGGCATTTGATCTCGAGGAAAAAGAGTTTGAATTGTTGCCTACTGCCCGATACTTATTGCAAGTAGACGAGGCAGAAATAAAAGAAAAACCCGCTGGAGATTTTTTAACTTTAAGATGGAATGTTTTAGAGGGCAAATATGCTAATCGTAAAATTTTTATGGATTATCCATTACGATTGACTGATCCTAATGATGATTGGATTATGCGAACAAAATCAAAATTAAAAACAATCTTAGAAATAGGTGGACGCAATAATCCAAACGCCACAAGTTGCAAAGCTGAAACTTTTATGGGTATTCAAGTTGAAGGGTATGTAGTTCAATCGGACAAAGACGGAAAATATCCTAAAAATAAAGTTCAAAGATACCATAAATCAGCTCAAAGAATTTCAGCAGACGATATGCAGAAAAGAATTGACGAGGCACAAGCAAACGCAACGCCTGTGAATCGAGTAACGCTATAAGCTAAAGGGTTTTCATTCATTCCCCCTTTAGTAGTGAGGTCTAAAGTTCCCCCTCTTTCATTAGTATCATAGCTTTAGACCTTACATTTTATTATGAGATTAGATTTATTTAAAGAACAAGTAGCTGAAGCTGGTAAGCCGTTACAACCAACAGGAGAACGATCCTATTTTGGATTGTCAGGTTTTCACACTTGCCAAAGAAATTTATATTACAAGGCAAAGGGTACACCTAGAAAACCTATCGAGAGCCGTGTTTATAGAATATTTCAACAAGGACACGATATAGAAGATCAAACTATAGGATTGCTTAAACAAGTCCCAAACATTTTAATTGAAGAAGTTGATCCAGAGACAGGCAGACAATTTGAGGTTCAGTTTTATGGTGGACACATAAAAGGTCATTTTGATTTTAGATGTCGCTCAGAATATTACTTTGGAGAAACCACAAGAAAGTTAGGCGAAATAAAATCAGCTAACGATAAAAATTTTAAGATGTATGAAAAGAAAGGCGTACAACAAACTAATGAAACTTACTATGCTCAAGTACAATGTTATATGCACGGCACACAAAATAATGAGCATTGGAAAGATCACGCACTTACTCAATGCTTGTTCATTGTGTTTAATAAAAACACAGCCGAGTTGTATATTGAAATGATTGACTATAATAAAGCAGAGGCAGAGCATTACTTGGAATGTTTTAAAAATGCTTTACAAGCTCCAGAGCTTCCAGAAAAGTATTCAGATAATCCAACATTTTATATTTGTAGGTTTTGTGATTTTGCAGAGTATTGCCACAAAGATAAGAGTATTGAGTTAGAGAAAATAAAACAATGTAAACATATTCAACCCAATATGACTTCGGGTAATTGGTTTTGCACTAAAACTGATTGTGAATTTTATAAACAACAAGTAGGAGGTTTGACGGAAAAATGCCAAAGCATAAGCCAATAAAATTGCCAGACAAAATAAAGATTGGCTGGAGATATGTAAACATAACCAGAGAAGCACCAACATTTACAAATGATGCTAACGAAGAATACGGGAGCTTTCACGGCAGAAAAAATACACTCAATCTACACCCAGAATTAAAGGGTATTCAATTGGCAAACACTATATGCCACGAGTTCGATCATATAGCTTTTGACGATTTATCTCTTAATGCAGAAACAAAGTCGATGAAATTGCTATCAGAAGATTTAGAAGAATTGATAGCCAACGGCAGAGCCAATCATTTTGTCAGTATTTGCCTAGACAATAAATGGTTTCTTCCATTTTTACAGCAATTGATACACGGAGAGGACAAATAATGAAAGATATAGATGTTTATGGAGAAATGGAAAAAATCTACGAATTGACAGATTATAAGGAACAAGTACATAAAACGCTTGAGTTATTGGTACGAATATTTGATAATCGAGACGAACAGTATGGGGATTTTAGAGACAATTTTGAACAGATGGCGAGGTTTCAATCTTTATTTTTTAATAGAAACGTAACTTCTAAAGATATTGTGTCCAAATATATGATGAGTAAACTTATAAGAATATCACAAAAAGAAATAAATAAACCAGATAATAATTTGGATTTAGCAATTTACGCTATACTTCATTTATTATTAGATACGCCTAAAAAACAAAAAGCGTCTCAAGTCTTTAGGAAATGGCACAAGACAGGAGTATATGATGTTATTAACTAAATTATTTAACAAGCATATTAATAATTTATGGTCTTTAAGGAGAGATGAATTAACTGTAAGAGATCATCAATCCAAGTTGGGTAGGTTTGTTATGTGGTTTTATGATAAAGATTTAAACGACATTACTGCAAATGATATGGAAATATATAAAGCTAATTTAATTGAAAATTATGCAAGTGGAACAGTTAATAGTCATATAGAAAAAATAAATGCTTTGTTAAACTTTTTTTATAAAATAGATCAATTAAATAGAACAAGACTTGATAAGTTAAAACTTAGTAAAGTAGTGCATATAAAAAAGGATAAAGAACTTCCGTCATTACAACATATCCTACAAACTATTAATAAGTTTCCAGAAGAAAAAAAAGATATGTGTCTTATTGCATTAGAGCTGGGTCTAGCTTGGAAAGAATTATGCAACATTGCAAACGATGATTTTAATAACAAATTTCTTTTTGTAAGAAATTCTAAGAACGCTTATCGCACTAGAGATATACCAATCACTAACAGGATATATCAAATACTAAATAAATATTCAAAGACGAGTAAGGGAGCAAAACTATTTCCGTCAGCTCCGCATTTCCGCAAATGGCTTTTGCGTAACCTAACCCACAAGGACGCAAAATTTACGCCTAATTTGTTGAAACACATATTTGCTTCTAACATAAGTAATAAAGTTGATAAGACTACATTACGAACAATGTTAGGACACGCTAAAGGTTCTACAACAGCCGATAAATATTATGTCCATTCAAATTTTCAACAAGTAAGAAAGGACTATATTTCGTGGCAGAACAAAGTAAATCGAATATCCCATTAAGACTTGATTGTATAAGAAAAGATGTAGACGGCATATTCTCATTAAGAGTAGATGTCCATTATACAAATAAAATATCTACAGGAAGATTAGTTAAAGGAGTTAAAATAGACTTAATAGGAGATAAGACAGGCAGTACATTAAACAATGCTTTATACAATGTATGCGTAGAATTATCTAAAATGATACAAGAAGTCCATTATAACAATGAAACAAAGGAAACTAATTAAAGACCTTTATTTCTTCTCTTGCTCTTGTTCATCGAGCTTGTCTTTAACTTTCCGCCCCCGATCGTTGTTCTTTTTTTTGTTGGTTCTATACGATCTTGTATTTTTAACTTTCTCATAATCTCCTAATTCTTTCCAAAATGTATCTAAAGGGTTCTCTTTATTGGAGTAGAGGATTACCAAATTTAGTCTCTAATTCGTCAATTCGGGCTTTTAGATAGTCAATACCAGCTTTATTGATAGCTATGTCAGCTTGTATCTCTTTGATGTCAGATACAGCGTTTTTATCAATCTCAGCTATCTTCTCGTAAACCTCAGTCAAATCGACTGATTCGTTCACCACAAAGTCCTTATTTTCAATAGCACTTAATCTAGTTTGAAATTCGCCCCAAGCATAAAATCCACCGCCTATGGTACAAACAACACCGATCAAAGCACCCCAAGATGTTAATTTAGTCGTTATATTTTGCATTTATTAAACTCCTATAAATTGCTAGTTTTTCATTAGTAAGATTGACTGCCTTACTTACAGCGATGTCGTGTAGTGCTAGAGGATCATTCCCAACCATTAAAGCTATTTGATCTGTGTTATTATACAAATCTTGAAAATAACTACTCGGTAAACTTACTTCTACCATATTTGCCCCTGTAGGCATAACAGAATAAGTAAATAATTCTTGTGTATTATTATTCTGTAGAGCTTTTATATCTACTGCTTGATTAATGATTTCTTGGCTTACAAGCATATTAACAGCTTGTAAAGTTATAGAAACTTTTTGAACAGCATCTAGTCCTTTTTCATCTATTAACTTTTCTAATTTAGCTTTTTTTATTTCTACGCTTTCTTCTGTTTTTGGTTCTTCCTTCTCAGCAACTTCTTCGACAGTTTCTTCCTCTACAACTTCTTCTTTAGCAACTTCAACAGATTCTTCTTCAATAACTTCTTCCTGTACTACTTCTTCTTTAATTGTTTCTTCAGCAACTTCTATTGGCTGTTCTTCAATAATTTCTTCAACAGGCTCTTCTACAATTTCAATTGCTTCTTCTTCTACAATTTCTTCTATTGGTTCTTCAGCAACTATTATTTCTTCTTCTATTAAATCACTAAATTCTTCAATAATTTCTTCTGTAGTTATTTCTTCTGGAATAAATTCTTCAACATAAGTCTCAACAAACTCTATTTCTTCTGGAGCTAATTCTGGCAAATCATCAAATATTTCTACAGTTTGAACAGGGACAATATCCTCTGCCACAATGTATTCCAATTCAAAGTCGTCATAATATTCAATTTCAATTTCGTCTTCTTCAAAAAAAAAATCGTCTTCTTCTGGTTCTATAAAGATTGTGGTATCAACCTCAACCGCATCTAAAATTATAGGGTCAAATATTTCTATACTTTCTATTATATCTTGCACTTCAAGTATTTGTTCTTGAGCTGGACAAGTAGGGGGGTTTTTCTGCCAACAATACTCAACGCTAGTTACAGTTGTTGATGATAAAGTTGTATAGTCAATCGTAAGAGTGGGGTCTGTTACATCAACCCCGCTATGACCCCCGTTGTAACTAGAATTGCCTTGTATATCAAAACTAAACCGAGCTGTAAGTGTTCCGTGTGTGTATAAAGGATTAGGTTCAATAACTAATATGTTTTGATAATTATTAAGCTGATAATTGTGATTAGTTGTATCGTGTAAAGTTGTATGTTGTTCAGTAGTATCAAGTCCATTCGTTGCAATTTGAGACATAGTTACTGTACTCTCAACAGGATTCCACCAACGAATATCAGCACCAAGCGTTGAAGTCATTCCTAGTTTTAATTCATCTAAAGTAAAATAATCCTGTGAATTAATAGTGGTTTCAGCATACTTACCATCTTTACCCGTAAGCCAAGTAGACTCATTAATGTCGCTGTTATCTGGGTACATCGTTCCTGTCCAAGTACCATCAGCAAAATCTTGAGATATAAGATTGTTTGTTGTAGCTGTTAGTCCTGTCGTTATAGTAGTAATAGTTGTGGTGTCCCCAATGTTAGGAGTATCGGGAATAACCACAATGTCGTCAGCTTTAATCGCTACCGAGCTTAACAGTACCGCCGCTATAGTGAATAACTTTAGCATCATCTTTAACTTCCGCCTTATCTACTTCTTCAATGATTTTTTTAGTTTCTAAATATGTTTCTACATCAGGGCGAAGTGCATAATACTTTATCCAAAAGTCTTCTGCTTCTTGACCTACCAATCCAAATGCGGGACAATAACTGCCAGACATTAATAATGCTCTAAATATTTCTTCTGAATGTAAACACATACGAGCTACTGCCGCAGTTTTAAGTCCAAGATTATTTAACAACCTTACTTGTTTAAGCATTACACAATTTTCATCGGTATAATGACCAGCAATTGAAAAACCAATGACGGGCTTACTTACACCAGCAGACAAAGAAATAGAGCATACATCTTGGTTCATATTTGCAATTGCACCAGAATTACCAACGCTTGTTGCTGTACGAGTATCGCCTGTATAAGAGCTGTTATTTGTGGTGTTGTTTGTTGTTGTATTAGAAGAAGAACCAGACTGATAGTTAGTTGTACTTTCAGAATGATAACCGCCTGTGATCGCTGTATTACTAGCACTTGACCCTGTAGTTGATTGCGTATTAGTTGTCGCCCCAGCTCCCGTAACGTCTGCCATAGCCCGATCCATAAATGAACCCAAGCACCACAACATAATACAAGTAATAACAACAGCAATTGATATATTTTTAATCATCAATAATATTCTTTATTCTTGTACGGCAAGTATCTGCAATACAGTCATTGTATAATTCAACCTTTAAGTGAGAACAGCTTACAGTTATCCCATCTTGATTTTCTGCTTTAATGCTTTTTGCAACTGTTCTTTTCATTTCTAAACAAGCTCCTAGTCCACCTTCCATTATCGGAGTATGCTCAATAATTTTTCCATCAGCCGTAGTGATTAGTAAGACTGCAAAAACCATTTCAATCATTGGATTCCATTACCTCTCAACTTGTCTGTTAATTCTTCTAGGTCTAGTACACGCTCCTCAATAAAATCGACTTGCAATTGAGCTTTACCAATTAAAGGTAATTGAGCTTCAACTTTTTCATATAGAGCTTCTACACGCTTCGCTTGAAACTCTAACAACAAAGCACTTTCTTTTAGTTGTATGTCAATTTCAGTAACAGGGATTAATTCGATATGCTCTTGTATTAAAGTTATGTCGTTTAATATTAAAGCTGATTGAGTTTCCAATGCTGTAAGTCTATTTGTTAGGGCTGAATAAGCGAAGACGGCACTAGCGACAATGCTTATGATCCCTAACAAGTTGATAATAGGCATTGAAATTGCCTTATTACTGCTTACTTCAATTGGTTTTTCAGCCATTGGATCAGCCGTAAGTCTTTATAACAACTTTTCCTTTTTTATTTGTCGATACAGTCTTTGCTCCATAGCCACCTTCTTTTTTCAAGCCCGTGCGTTTTGATAACATTGACGCTTGTTTTTCTCCCATCGGTGTATATGCAAATTGTCTACTTCCTACTTTAGCCATTCTTCTTGCCTTTCTTCCAACCAGATTTCATATTTGCATACGCTTTGGCTGATACAGTTGAGTTAGCTTTACTTCGAGAAGTTCCAGCTTTTTTTCTTTTATTTATATTTCTTACTAATGACATAATGATCTCCTTGTTATTTAGTTATTCCCTTGACTTTTTCAAAAGTTCTAAGACCACCCATTCCTAGTAACGCCATCACTAAAGGCATTAACACTCCCATATCCAAACTTGGCAACGGCATTGTTTGTATAGAAAACGCCGCCATAAAAAACATTAAAAATTGTTTGATAACAAATTCCCACAAGATAGCTATTGCACAAGACATTCCGATTAAGGGTCTCCAAGCTCTTTGCATAAAACCAGACAGCCCACCAGCTTTACTAGAGGCATCAGCAAAATTAATATCCATTTGCTTTTCTTTTAACTTCGCTTGTATTTCTTCTAGCTTTATTTTCGCTTCGTTTCTTTCTTCTTCGCTTGTGTAAAGATCATCAACAATATCGCCTACAGCTTTGATCGTTCCACCGCCTAATAGTTTTCCTAACATCATTTCACCGCCTGTTCGTAGTTATGTATAAATTCTTCAACAGTTCCTTTTCCCAATTCTGTATTGTAGTATTTCTTCCAATACCTAGCCATTCCCGCTAAATCATTTGGCAACGGCTCACTTACTCTGTAATAATGTATTCGACACATAGCCACCGCATAATACAAATTACCTTTTAACTGATCCACCAAGTCCATTGATTGATTAGTTAAACCCATTAACTTTTCTTTTATTTCAGGTTTATATTTTAAAAAATTATCCCATATATCATCGTGGGTAGCTTCTTCCATTTGACAGATACCTTTAGCAATACCAGAAGGTATTTGCTTTAAATAATGTAAACGACTTTCTTGTATAGCCGTTCCCACAATTAGCAGACACGCTTCCTCAGAATACATATCTAATTCTTTAAGAGTAGGGATTACTACTTCATCTAAAAAATGTTCTATTTTAATCATACTTCTTCACCTATTATTTTTCCTTCACAATAAAATTCAAAATTTTTTAATTTCTTGCCGTCTTGTTCTCGATACATTTCTAAAACTGAATCGACTAGATTAACTTTGTTTTCAGCAATATAAGTTCTGCAATCCCAAACACTATTAAAAGATATATGTTGCCAATAAACGACATCTGGTTTTGGTATGTCTGTAAATACTAGCATTACCGATACCGCCCAAATCACGAGTCCAACACCACTTGTTTAATAGCGTAGGACATATCCATCGCTGTATCGGTGTCTAAAACTACATCTTTAACTAATGTATTATCTAAAAAACTTTCAAAAGATATTTTTATAAAATCGTTATCTTCTCTTTTAACCTTAACTGTAATAAATTCTATATCATTCATTTGGCTATCCTCATTACTGTATAAATAATCCCAATCACAACGCCGATTACTCCCACAGCAGATACGAAGCCCCAACCACGATTCATATTTGCTTTTAAATCTATTATTTCATCTCTTTGTATTTTAGTTTCAGCCGCTAACTGATCTATCTTATAGATCAATTCTTTGTGTCTTTGCTCACTAATTGTAATATGTTTTTGGATTTCAAAATCCACTTGTTCAATAGTTTTACTCATCTTGCTTGTTGATAATAAAATTTAGGGTCAATATCTTGCATAATCGTTTGTTGATTTCTCAATAATTCTTGTATGTATATTAAATCTTGTTCCTGTGAATCACCTACACCTAGCCACGCTTGATATACGGGAACAACCGCATTACTAATAGCGGCGTTTTTAACACCCAATTGAGCTGGTTCTTTTTCTAGTGGATCGAGCAATCTTTGAATTAAAGTTTTTCCAAATACTTTTCTATCGCCGACTAAAAATTTACCTATTTGTTCATACTTAAATATATTCCACAAAGCGTAAGCCATCACTCTAGGTTTTGCAATCTTACCAGCATCAGCCGCTATGGAAGCAGTTATTAATGAATTACCCATTTCATTTCCGTTCATAGCAATTGTGTCAATTAAAAATTTCATATCTACTAAAGAGCTATAGGTATCATTACTTATTAACTCTCTTACAGGACTACCTTTTATTTGGTATTCTTTAATTATATTTGTAATACGATCACTTGCACTTTTTAAATTTAGTACAGGCTGTCCGTCTGCACCAATTTTACTAAAAGCACCACTTAATAATTCGTTAATGTAAACACCTTCAAACGCTTCTTTTGTAGTACCTTCTAATGCGTATTGATCTATAAATTTTACTAATTCGTCTGCCTTACCTAAATTATTACTAATAAATTCTTTAATCGTGCTTTTTGGAGCAAAAGCTAAATCAAAATTCTTTTCTAAAGTTTGTTGAGCAACATTATACATTTTTAAGTTTGTGTAAACTTCTTCGGCTTGATCGCCAAACATAGTTTTAAATACAGCTCTATTGTTTCTTGTAGATTTTAAAAGATTGGTTAATTGATCTGGCGATATTTGCATTAAGTGAGCCGCAAAGTTTTCAGCAAACTCACTTTTTATAGCTTCTCTTTTTGTTATACCAGCATCTATTAATTGTTGTACTCTTTTTGGAATACCATCTGGATAGTAAGATTCTAAAGTTTGTACGCTTAATGTATCTACACTTCTATATAATGCCTGAATGTTATGATTTAATGTTACAATATCTCCTCCACCATCAGTAAACGATTTAAATATAGCTTGAGGCATTTCATTAAAAAAAGTATCTCTTTGTAAATTTTTGTATAAGGCGTTGCTAAAAACTCCTTCTTGGTAAGCTGTAAAAGACTTGGCATTTGCTAAAGCATTAAAAGCATCTTGATAGACTTGTGCGTTTTCTTGACCTATTGGCAAAGGATCAGTCAATTGCTGTGTAGGAACACCATCTACAACAACAGTTTCAGACTTAACTTTTTTTAAATTTCCAACATCTAATATTTCATTTACCATATCTCTTAATTTAACTAAATCTGCCGCTTCTGCTGTATATGTTGCAGAAGTCGATCCATTGTTTAATGCGTTAGATTTAATTTTATGTAATTCGTTTGTAATTTGTTTTTCTAAACCTCTTAATGTTTGAAAAGCAGTTTTATCACCCGAACCAAAAATACCCGCTACCATTCTTGTATCTGAACTTATTGATATACCAGCTCCCGTTTCAACCAAAGCACCGCTAGAAGTGTTATATTTATTTCCAATAATTGCTAAAAATTTATTTCTAATAGGTTCAGGAATATTGCTAAAATTTATTGGTTTTAAGTTTTTTGATTGTGATACAAGTTTTTCTGCATCAACATTTTTTATAGCGACCTCATTAGATATTGCATCGTCATAAATTTCTTTTAAAGGTTTTGGGTCTGTGCCTTGTATGACAGCACCATCTATACTTTGTGTCCCTGTGATACCTTGTGCTTGTGGTATATCTAAACCTTGAAGGATTTCTTTTATAGCCGCATTTGTTTCAGGCGGTATTTCAAAGAACACTCGATAACCAAACGCTTCGGCATTTTCAATCATTTTATTAATATTTAATTCAGCAGTATCATACATTTCACCTTTTATTTTTTTGTATGTTGAATTTGTCATATTATACATATCAATTAGATTATCTCCCAAATTGACAGACGATTGATCTGTTTCATAAACATTCTTAGCTTTGTTGCCTGTTATTTTTTGCGTTGAGTCATTTCTAATTACATCATCTGCTGTTGCGTACACATTTTGTAAATGTCCACTATCTAAAGCATCAAGTACATCATCTAAAGTTTTTCCATCAGCTTTTAAAATTGCTGAAAACATTTCTCCAAATACTTTTTCTTGTTCAGTCATTTTGTTATATACAGCTCCTTTATCACCAGATAGGGCTTTAGACTGATTTTGTAATGCTTTAAAAAAACCCGCAAAGTTTCCAGCGGTTAATATTTCTTCTGGTTTATATCCGCTGTCTTGTAATATTTGTACTGCTCTTTTTAAATTATCTGGAACATTTACATTTAAAGCAGAACGAGTGATATTTCCTGTGCCTTGAGCCATAGCTGGTAAAGCACCAAAGGCGGCAGAAAAACCGCCTATTAAAATATTTTCTCCTGTTTTAAATGTGCCATCTTCATAACCCGTGCCTTCTAGTCTTCTAGGGTTACTATAAAAATCTTTTGTCGCACCATAACCAAACATAGCACTAGAAAAAAATGTAGCTGTTAAGACATAAGGATTTTTTGTTGCCATTGATACGCCTACATCAATACCGATATTAACAGCCATTTCAGGCGTAGCTAAAGATGCTGTAAATGCAGAAACATTATCAAAAGCTCCTTTTTCATTTATAAGTTCATATACACCCGTTGATTTATCAACAATTGCAAAATTACTTTCTAATGGAGCGGAGCTACCAATTGATTCTGCCGTAGCTTGATTGACAGGAACAACCACAATGTCAGCTTTTTTATCGTCTGGTAAACGATTTCTAATATCGTTTTCTAAAACTAAATGAAATGGTTTACTGTCTCTGCTATATAAACTTGCTTCGGCAGTACCTTTAGCAAGTGTTTTTTCAGTAAAGCCAAGTTTATTTCTGTCAGTTAATTCTTCTATCGTGCCTAACTGTAAATTTATGCCTCTTGATGATAAATTTAAATAAGAGTCAATATCTCTTTCGTACAACATTTTATTTGCACGATCTACTACTTGCTGATCTTCTTCTGCAAAACGATTATTCCAATATATTTTATCTGATGGGCTATTATGAAATTCTTCTAACGTACCGCCAAAACCCGTTATATAATCTAATGCCTGTAATTCGTAAGATGGATAAACTGATAAAAATTCATTTGCAGTCGATTTTTTTTCAATTAAATTATCATACTCGTTTTGTGCTTTTTTATAGCCAAAAACAAATTCTTTAACATTTGGGCTGTGTAGTATGCCTGTAATAGATTTAGTTGGATAAACTTCTTGAGCTTCCTGTATAGCTAAGTTTTCACCTTGCGTAACAGTTTCTTGTAATTGCTGTCTTAGTTTTTTTTCTTCTTCATCGAGAAATGACCAAGCACTCATACTAAACTCCAAATAGTTCTAGTATTAATGCCGCAAAATCTTCGGCAGACATTTCAGGATATTTAGCTCTTAAATCATTTAATACTTTAGTTTTAACTTCTGAATTAACAGGAGCGTTTAACAATTGACCTACATTGTTATTAGAAAACATTTCTTTCATTTGTGATAAATCTTGTTGGTTAATAACAGTATAAAGTTTTTGTTTTGTTTCCTCTGGAATTGGTTCTCCTTGAAACTGATTATTTGTTGTAGTGCCAGAATATTTTTCTTCTATAGCGGCAAAAACTTCATCAGTAGGTTTTGTTGGTTTGCCCTTTTCAGCTTCATTGTAATTCCATTGTGCAGTTTGTTTAGCTATGTCTTGTATTATATTTAAAGCATTTATTTGACCCTCAGTAGTTTGCAATCTACCACCTTCAAATTGTTGTTTTAAACTATCTATTGTTTCACCTGTATAAGTAACATCAAAGGTAGTTTTTCTTGCTCCTTTTTCTCCTGTAAACAATGGTATTAAATCAACAATTAAACTAGCCATAGCTTGTTCCGTACCGCCTACTTCTTTTTTAGTGTCTTCAAACATATCTATAACATTTCCTTCAAACCCAGCTGTTTCAGCAAAGGCGGCAAACGCATTAAGGATTTTGCTCTCTTTAATAAACTTATCAACACCACTACCTGAAAACTCTCCGCTGTTAATTTTTTGTTTTATAATAGCGGCATCTTCAAATACTTTTTGTGCAGTAGAAGACGTATTGACAAACCCTTGTATATCCTCTGGTGTATAACTTAACGGATCAGTTATTTCTTTGTTAAAACTAAAATCTGTATTGATACCTAATGCTTTTTCCATCATCAGAGCTTCGCCCATTTCTGATGATAGTCCTAACATATCCGCTATTCCTAACATTTGTTGTGCATTAGACATTATTTCCATACTACGGTTTTGTGTAAAAGTTTTTTCATCTGATGGCAATAATTCCACAAACTTTTTAGAAATATCATTTGTAGCCATACCTTCGACTAACTTTACTTTTGATTCATACGGCAATCCAAAATTTTCACTATTAGAGCTGAATAGTTCATTCCAAGTGTTTTTTACATCAATTAAATTTTGCGTTTTTGCTCCAGCAAGATTTTCAATACTGTTAAGAAGATCAATTTCTTGTTTAAGTGCTTTTCCAATATCTATATCAGCACCTAAAATATTTGACATTAAAGCTGGATCAATAGCTAGTTTATTTGCCTGAATTTCAAAATTTTTATCTATATTTTCTATTTCTCTTTGAATTGCATTTATTTGATTTGTGTAAACAGTATTTTGTTGAGAAAAAATATCTTTTTTATCTTGGTTAATGTCTTTTATTCTATCAATTTCTCTTTCTACTGCATCATCTTTAGCATCTAATATTTCTATATGATGATCGTACATTACCTTATCATTATTGTATGCGGTCTCAGCAAGTGCTAAAGCGTTTGCGTAATTTTCTTTTGCTTCTTCTTTTTCGTTTTCATTCATTTGATAAATCATTTCCCCTGTTTGAGAAATTTCACCTTTATACAATTGAGGATTACCAAATTCTTTAAGTGTAGCTCCAACAGCCATTAAAATTTTACCCATTCTTTTAGTCTTATCGACTTCTGGCTCATAATCCTTTTCGTCTACTTTGTATTTGGGATCGTTAGGATCAGGAAATGAAACATCATTTTCTTTCATATATTCTTCACGATCAGTATATTCAGGCAGAACAATTGGCTCTACGGGTTGTGGTGGAATTAGATCATTCATTCTTGTATTAGCATCATTGAGAGCCGTAGCCCTTTCATCATACAATGTTCTTAAACCCGTAGCTTCTCTTGCTAAAGCACCTTTAAGTTGATTTCCACCTTCGATTGCATTAGTCGTAATTGCTGATTGTTGCGATGCTAAAGGTGTATTGACATTGTTAGTGTTATTTGGCTTTGGAATTTTTTCGCCTGTTTGTGCATTTACTAAATAAACAACACCATTTATTTCTTCTTCATAAAACATTACAGACCCGCCAAAAGATTATAATTAACTTGTAGATAACCTTTAGGGTGTACTGATACAGCTTCGGGGACGTAATCAATTAATTCTTGTGCTATAACACCGACAGTACGATCATTTACACCCATAGCTTTTGCATCATCATTCCAATTCCATTTGTAAACTCCAAAACCTTTTTCGTGTTTACCAAGATATTCAATATCTTTTTTGAGACGAACATCAGAACCCGCCGCCATAATCGTACCAACACCTTGCGTAATAGTACCCATATTTTCCCAGAAACTAGGTTTATAAGTTTGTGTTGTAGTTTGTCCAAAAGGTATTGATCCAAGCGTTTGATTAAGAGCTTGTAATTTAGTAAACGGATCTTGTTGTTGTCTCATAAACTCACCATAGTTTGCATCTAGTACATTCTGATCGTACATTCCTTGTAGCTGACCAGCTTTCAATAATGCGTTTACATCTTGAAGTCCCATAGCTTGTTGTTGCTGTCCTAATGCTCCTTGTAATTGAGCTTGAGCTAATAAGTTAGCGTTGTTTTGCTGATTAACACCAAGACCAAATTGAGCGGCGTTTAATGCGTTAGCATTGTTTTGATTTTGAACAGCCATTTGATTAGCTATGTTTCCAAATTGTTGATTAAGACCTAATTGATTAGCTAGATTAAATTGGTTCTGAGCATTAGCATAATTCATAGCCATTTGATTAGCTGTAAAGTCTCCTAATACAGCCATACGATTAGCCGCTATATCATCTTGCCTTACTTGCTCTCTTGTTCCTAAAGCACCCATTAAAGCGGCTTGTCCGTAAGAGTTTTGAGCTTGTATATCAGCATCATCACGAATTGCTTGTTGTCCAGACGCTATGACATATTGTGCGTAAGGATTCATATATTGATTAAGTGCCGCTTGACTGTATGGTGTTAATGTAGCGTTGGCGGCTGTAACTGTTGCTGGGTTATAACCGCCCGTAAATTGAGTCATAGCATTAGCATTGTTTATGGCGTTACTTAATGCACCACTACCAGCTCCTTGATTGTTTTGTATGTTTTGAAACGCAGTATTATAATAAGATGGCAAGTCTGCCACCATTTGTCCTGTATATGGTGTAAAAGGTTGATTAGCTAAAGGTAAAGCATAATCCTGATAGACTTGTTCACCAGCTTTTTCTAGCCAAGCTGGTATTTTTGTTTCTGATCTTTGTTCGCTCTGTGAGCCACCTAAAAATCCCATATTAGACTCTCAGCTCGTATTTTGTGTAAACAGGCTTTAAAAATTTAAACTTTCTTCCCATTGGGCGATTTGTCTCCAAAGTAATTTTTTCAGCTCCAAGACATTTGCCTTGAAACTTTATCCAATCCCAATAATCCTTTAATTTTAACGGGGGTTTAACGACTGTCGCCCAACAATGCAGTTCCAGCGTGTCGAAGATAGTTCTAGGTGTTAGAACAATTAGTCCTTTTATAGCATTATTTGTCTCGCAAATAAAGACCACAGATTCATTTTTATTTACTGATAATTCTACATCATCTTCCGTCCAATCAGCATCTACGGCTTTTATAACCTCGTCTAAAAGTGGGACAATTTCAGTACCCCAGCGTTGAAACAGCTCTTTTTTGCTTAATGCTCTAGGTTTAATCATATATTGGTTATAGCTGTAGTGGACAAGTTTCCAGAGTTATCAACCACAAGTTTATAATAAGTGCCATTTGCAGATTGCAAAACTAGGTTTACACCGCCTGTCATTAAGTAATTTTTATCAGTTTTTTGGTTTTTTTTGTCTTCTTCTTCAATCAAAGAATTAGTATTTTGTATAACTTGATCGTTATTGTACGGTAGTTTTAACGACATTATCTTCTACCACCACTTGTTATGTCATATCTAAAATCGCCCAGCTTCCAATCAGCGTTAGTTGTAGAAGAAGAAATTTTAACTTTGGCTTGTCTACCTTGTACTCTTACAGGAATACGCTGAGTAGCACTTGTTATAGAAGAAGCTGTATAACTTAAATCACTATCTTGTGGGTGTAATCTTGTAGTAAATTGTAAATTAACTGTATCGGACACATTTCTAAAATCTGGGATAATTTCATTTATTTTTAAAATGTTTTCGCCGTCTGCTATATCAAACGGAGCTGAAGTTATAAAGCTGGACATAGCTGTTCCAGCATTACTTGTACCTTCTTCGTGTGTGTAAACTGCACCACTAGCATTAGTGGCAATTGGTTTTGGTAAATCTCTATCTCCTAACCAAGCTGTACGAGCCATATTGCCAATAGACCATACGCCTTCTTTGTAATTGTAAATAACATAGCGATTATTCTCTGTAGAAGACGCACTAGGATAAAACCAAATAATTTCGTTAAAATCTGGATTCAATCCACCATAAACTTTTGCTGATTGAAATTTATTTATATCTCCAAATATATATTCGTGGACAGGACAAGGAATAGACTGAACACCACCATTGTAAACAAAGAAATCATTATGACCCATATAAAACAATTGATCCTGTATTGCTACAGTAGCTTTGTTAGATAAAGTCCCACAGTTAGAGGCAATACGATTAATGCCGTAGTAAAAAGGTGATCCTAAATAACTCATTAGATAAACATTACGATCAGTAAAAACTAAAATACCTTGCCTAATTTTTCTCGCACAACGAATAAAACTATCGTCTGTAAGGGTCAATGAACCAGCAGAATTTGTAGCGGTAGCAGTCCAATCAGTCATTGATCCAGCACTAGACCATTTAATAAGTTGTCTGTCATTACTAGCACCAAAACAAATTATATGTTGTTGATCGGAGACAAGCATATATTGATTATTTGTGGGAGCGTTAGTTACAGTTTGTAATACTGAGTCCGTTCCAATTTCAAAGCTATATAAATTACCAGCCGTAGGTTGAGCAAGAAACTCATCTTGGAAAGTATCAAAAGACCAAGTTGTAGCATCAAGAGATAGGGTAGAGGAGCTTCGAGCAACACCATACGCTTCAGTACCATAAGTACCGACACCATAACCATATTGAAATGCAGAATTTAAAATGCCGTGATTATAACTTGTTGGTGTTATGTCTGATTGAAGACCACCATCATTTAAATAAACTTTTTCATTAGTCCCAGCAACATAATAAATAGCTCCAAGATCATTACGAAAAGTAAATAGACCACGACAAGCACCCGTGAATGTAGAAAAATCTGTATTTGCAATCCACCCACCTAATTTTTGTGGCTTACCATCTTTAAATCTAATTAAATCACAATCTACCCAGCGACCTTCTTCTGAATATTCTGATTTGTTATTACTAATTCCAGCGGGTATATTTAATTTTGTAACAGCCATTAATCATAAACGAATTATATAATTCAAAGCCACATAAGGTTGAACAACGGAAGTTGCTGATCCTGAATATGAAGGTGTTACTGAATTACCAGAAAAACTAGATGACGCACTTGCTCCGTGATTGTGTGAACCGCCACCACCTTCCGCACTTGACTTACCAGCTAAATTTCCTGAGTTATTTGAAGTTTGATATAAATGATAATCGTTGTTTCCAGCACCACCATTTGATTTTGTTGTCATTGTACCTGATGGGTTGTCGTGTAAATTGTTTGGAAACCCATTATCTCTGTTTGCGATGTAGTGAAAGTGAGAAGGTATTTGTGATGTTGTTAGTGTATGGTTGTTTACTGTAACACTTGTACTGACAGTACCAGCGGGTGTAATTGCACCGACTGAACCGCTTGATGCAACAGTAGCCGCACCGCCTGTACTTCCTAAACCATAAGTACCAGATTTTCCAATTGGAACTCTTGATTGTAAATCAGGAATATTAAATGTAGATGATCCATCTCCAGCACCATAAGTTGTACCAATAACACCAAACAAATCAGAATAAGTTGATCTGGATATTGCATCTCCATTACAAATTTTCCAATTTGAATTAGGAGCATTTGATCCAGCCCACATTTGAATACACCCTGTTAAATCTACTTGTCCAGCTAATGTCGATGCTAAACTTACATTTTGTGATCCATCAATTGATACTGAACCCGTAACATCTCCTGTTAAAGTTAATGTACGAGCTGTAAGCCATTGTGAGGCAGTTGTACTTGTCCAAACAGCACTTCCAGCATTACCAGCCGTTTCACAGACATATAAAATATTGTTCGTTGAGTCCCAAAGTTGCTGACCAACATAATCACCCACAACATTTGAGTTAGGATTACCAGCATAAGTTTTAGCAAATTCAGCATCAATGCTGTCTAATCCAGCGTTAAGTTTAGTACCCCAAGTGTTCGATGACGCTGTAACTTCTGGTTTTGTTAAACCTAAATTAGTAGTAGTAGTATCTGCCATTTATTCTCCTTATGGATTACCTAAATCGTTATATGTTGTAGAACTTCCATTTGATAATTCTGTCCAAGAACCAGAACCACCCGATGACAATTCATTAAATGCAATATTTGAGGGATTACTTGTTTCGCTATCTAAATTTTCCCACAAAATATCTGCAATCGTTTCAAGACTAACGGAACTTGATACTGCCGAATTTGTGAATTTAACTCGCTTTGGCACTATAATTGCCGTTGCGGAAGATGCGGAAATTGAAAAATTTAATCTTAATCTTTCTCCTAATGTTACAGTTATCACATTTGAACTGACTTGTGTACTACTTTCTCTTACTCTTTTTGAGGTCTGAGCTGTAGAAGCGGACGCTTGACTGATCGCTGTACTTCTGACTGTTTTTCCAGCATTAGTAATTGTAGTACCCGAACCCTGAGATAAGACAGCCGAAACCCCTGTAATTACACCAATTGTAGAGGTAGTCGCATTACCACTTACAGGACTAACACCAGCTCTCACTCTTTTGCTAGTTTGATCCGTTGTTGCTGAACTTGATACTGCTGACGCAGATACTTTTTTTATACTAGCTAAAGTTGTTGTGGTAGCTGACGAAGATACAGAAGAAGAACCTAACTCAAAAGCTGTAAAACTTGTTCCACCTATTGCTCTACCAGATATTGAATTATGACCTAACATAAGCTATTCCATTCGTATTTACAGTCCCAATCTGTTTTTTGAAAATCCATTTGCAATTTTACAGGATCAGCTCCACCTATAATCCAATTTTCTTGTTCAGCAAAAAATTGAGGCGTTTCTTTCCAAATAGCAGTAGCTAAATTATATCTTGCACCATTATACACATTTGAAATTCTATGCAATTGAGCAGAGTCAAATAAAACCATTCTGTTAGTAACGGGTCTTATTCTTTCAATGGCGTTATTGTCAATTTTTCTTGCCGCTGTTTGCGATGCTTCTAATGTCGATCTTGTATTGTATGGAGCAATCTCTAAAAACCCACCTTCACAATCTTGAGTAACTTTAGGATAATACAATAAACTTTTATCAGAACACCAATAATCTTTATTAAAGTAATTATATTCGCCTGTGTCTTGATGCCATTCTAAATGACCACCTTTTGTTACAACCCTTGACCAATATTCAAAACCACCATCTTTATATTCATCAACATTAATATAATTTTGCCACAATGCTTGTATTACAAATTCAACAGGATTACGAGCTTCTTCATTCCACCAGCCACGCCAATAATTGTAGTGAGGCATAGTTTTATACGCATCTGTTTCGACTAAATCAAAATGTAAATCTATTGCGTTGTCTTTTACAATCATAAGTAAACCAATCTATCTAAATATTGTAATACAGGAGCATATTTCCAACCAAAGCCAAAAAAATAATTAGCTACCATTATAGTCCCATTAAAAATTATTATTTTTGTTCCTAAAAAAATAAAAATTACAAATAAAATAGTTTTAGTTAATCCATAATTTTTATGAAACTGAATTAACTTTCTAATTAAGGGAAAATTCCATTTCATATTTCTTCTATCTTTCTTTCTTTTTTATTGTTTAAATAAATTTGTTTTTGATCCCAAACCGAATTATCTTTAAATTTTTCAATATGACGGCAAGAATCAGGACTAAAATAATTATGATATTTTTTTTCAAACGCCTCATAAAGAGGTACTTCTCCAATATTAAATTTTTGTCTTACTTCCTCTAAATCACTTTCTAAAAATTCTATCGGACTACGATAACCAATTTCTTTTTTACAATTTTTTAGGACTTGTTTACATTCTTTGTAAACTTTCCATACATTTTTATCTTTTGTTTTTCGTAAAACTGCCAACAAAATAAAAAACCCAATTATTTTAGAAGGTTTATAATTTAAAAGTTCGCCCGTAACTTCTTGTATTAATGCTTCCCCTAATGCGTGTGTATTATATTTAAAAAGCGTATGTAAAATATCGTGAGAAACTACTGTATGACGAGATAAATTTGTTCTTATAACATCAAGGCGAGATTTAACTTCTTCATCTTTAAATCTTTGATTGTAAAGTGTCTCAATCCCAAGATTAGCGGCAATTTTATAATATTCTTTTCCTACCGTCCCATCAGGTAATGAGGTTAAATATTTTTTGTCTCTCAATATTGGTAACACTTTTTTTTCTACATAATCTATATCATTGTGTTTTCTGCCCCATACAACATCTTGACCTAGAGTTGTTTGAGTAGCTTTATTCATCATCATAAGACCAAACGGAAATTGCATTTCTCTATATAATTTAGTAACAGGAATACCTAACTTTTCTTCTTCGCTTTGGTGTTCGTAATTAACAGTATAAAAATTAACAATGTCGTTTAGTGATTTTGTAATTGTAATTGGATTCCACATATCTACCTCGTTATTAATACTATTCTTGCCAAGTCGTTACCCAAATTTGTAATACTTATGCTGTTGCTGGTTAATTTTTTTATGTCGTACTGTTCTACTTCTGAACCATTGACAGAACATTTTTGAGAAAAAAATACATAGTTTGTTCCATCTTGTTTCTCTAAAGACTTTGTTTCATCTTTATCAATGTCTAATAATTTTATATTGAAATCAAATCCATCAGATAAAATACAAACTAAACGTGTATCAAATTCATCAGCTCTAATAATGGATAAAGGAGTTAGTAAAGACCAATCAATAGGTCTGTCTGACAAAGTATCATAATTTTTTCCAAAAGCATAAGACATAACCCATTTTTTATGAGGTATTGCATTTTCAGGTGTGCTTTCAGAATATTCACCTGTTCTGATTTTATCGTTTTTTATTAATTCAACATATCTTTCTAAATCAGCTACAGAAAAATCAGATTCATTTTCCCAAATAAATTCGCTTGTAATTTTTCCTTTTATACAAAGTAATTTATTTTGTCTTTTAAAGATTTTATTACAAACAGAATCGTATTCATAATTATCGGGATCAATGTTTTCGTTTACATTATTTTTTTCTAATAAAGCGTCTTTAACACCTGATAAAACCGATACTTGAATATTATCGAAATTATGAATCCATTTATCAGGATAAACACAATGAAAATTATATGTTTTCATAATTCTTCTACTGTTTTAATTTTTTTATGATCGTTTAGTTTCCAATATTCTTCGTCAATTCCAAATGAAGAAACATCTTTTTTTATATATTCCAAACTATTATCAACATAAGTAATATCGTCTTTTGTTGTTTCATTAGTTTTTTTTAAATAATATTTTGTTGGATCAATATTTAATTCTTCTAGCCACAATTTTTGTATTTGAGAATTACGGCGGTCTATCATCATTTCACGAGATATGTGATTGTTGCGTAATAGAAAGTTGTGTGTTTTACATTTAAAATTTAATGGAATCCAATAAGTAATCATTAAATCATCAATCTTTTCTTTACCATCTACAACGTGAAGACAGCCGTCCTTTTCGTAAACTTCTGTGTATGTTTTGTAATTTAATTCCATTTTAGTAAGTAAATGTAAATGTTACATTACTATTAACCGCACCTTGCATATAAGCTAATTGTGCCGCCGCTAGACCAAATACTGTCCCACCAGATGCGGTACTTTCAAGAATTATATTGTTAGATCCTGTTTGTGGAGCAAGAAAATTATAATTTGTACCATTTCCTAATGTCATACCTCTAATCGCACCTGTATTATAAGCGTAGTAACCTGAACCAGAATTACTTCCACCACCAAAATCAACAACAATACCCGTTACACCAATACTAGATATATCGACTGTTGAAACTGTTAAAGCAGTGCCATTATTAGTTACTACAGACCCATCAGACATACTTCCATTTGCACCATAATTATTAAAAACCATTTTTCCACTGCCTGTAGTAAAAAATTGTACTGTAAAACTTATATTATTATCAATGGGAGCGGTTGCGGTTTTTCCATAAAATTGACTAAAAGAAATTGTTCCTGATGATGGTATTCCAGAAGTACCAGAATGAGATTGAACAAGACCACCGCCTCGATAATATTCACTCAGAGAATGGGGTGTGCTACCCCCAAATTCCCCAGCTATATTTGAAAGCGATATAGCCCCTGATGATTGAAGCGTCATTCACAACACTCGCATTTCTTTTTTAATGTTTCTATTTCAGCTTTTAAATCTTTGATCGCTTCAATAAGTAAACCAACAGTATTTTGATATTTCATTGTATGAATATCTTTTAATCCATCATCATTTATAGAATTATCTTTTTCTTGAATAGTAACTAACTCTGGTACAATCTCTTTGACTTCTTGAGCAATAACACCAATTTCTCTTACATCATTACTTTTTCTAGTGTATTCAACACCTCTTAATTTAGAAACTTTATCAAGAGCATTTTCTATTGTTTTAACATCTTTTTTAAGACGAATATCCGAGTAAGCTGTGATATTATTAGAACTCGTAACCGCACCATTACTAGCTGATATATTAAAATACTCATTACCACTTTGATTTCTAAATATCCAAGCACCAGCATTAGGAATTTGAAAATACATGTGATTAGAGTGTCTTTGTATTTTTCCCCCTGTTTCTCCTGTCCAAGACCCTGCTGATAAAGCTAAATCTTTATTAGCGTGAATAATAAACGAATTAGAGTCTGTACCCGCAATTAATGAACCATCATTATAAAGAGTTACTCCACCGCCATCTACAAATTCAGCCATAGACCCAGACCTATCAGCTTTTGTTATTGTTACTGTACTACCTGATAGTTGTAAATTTCCCGTACCCGCATCTTGTACTACTGAGTGGTTGCCATCGTGGTAGAGCTTTAAATCAGCACTAGCACCGAGTCTTAATTCTAAGTTGTCTGATGGAATTTCAAGACCATTAGCAGAAGTTTTAGCAATTTCCGATCCATTATTATATAAATGTACTCCAGCTCCATTAGTCCCTTTTAAATAATTATCACCGCCTGTATTAGTTAATCTTACATTATCTGTACCTCGTATAATTAAATCGCCTGTTCCGCCATCGTGGATATAACTATCATTTCCATCGTGGTAAATTTCTAAATCGTTTCCATCTCCAAACCTTGCTTTTACATTATCATTAAAATCGACTCCGTTAGCACCACCAACACCAGCGGGTATCGAAGACCAAGCAACACCAGAACCAGCAGAGCTGTCAGCTTTTAAATAATGACCATCAGTCCCAACAGATAATATAGTAGGGTCTCCAGAACCATCTCCCACAATGATTTGACCTTTAGTTGCAACATCACTATTCATTATCGCACCAGCCGCATCGACATTTGTTGCGTCAGTTACATCAGCACTTGTTTCAATGCCATTTAGTTTTGTGTGATCTGCGTCTGTAAATACATTTGAATCCGTTGCCGCTTCAACAGCGGCTCTGATTTCTGCATCTGTTTGATCGGCAGTTGCAGACGCTTCAATACCATTAAGTTTAGTGTGGTCTGCATCAGTAAAAACATTACTATCTGTAGCACTTTCCACAAGTGTACGAATTTCAGTTGCCGTTTGGTCAGCCGTTGCACTTGCTTCAATGCCATCTAATTTAGAGCCGTCATTTGCTAAATCTCGACCATCAATCGTACTAGGAATTGTGATTGATCCGTCATAGTTTTGAAAAACCGCTTTGTCTGCTGGATATGTTATAAAAACGTCTTTAGTACCAGCACCAAAATTTACAGCATTATCACTATTAGATGATTGTAATATGTTAGTTCTTTCTAATTGACCGCTAGAGTTAAAAGTGCCGTGTCCAACTTCAAAATCAGTACCGATTTTTTCTTGGATAACATAGTACATAGTGTCGTTTGTGGAACAAACATCACTAAAGTTTTGAAAGCCATCAACACCACCAGATAGAGTAAAAGTACCCGTGCCTGTAGTTGTGCTTTCCTGTTTAACTCTATCAGCAACGATTAAAGCCATAATTAATCCTTAATCTATAGTTACATCAAGATCACCAGCATTAATTCTAAATATATCGTTGGTATCAATAGTTTTAGAAACAGTTAATGCTCCGTGAAACAACATATTCCCACTTGTGGAAGCGTCCATAATTCCAATATGGGTTATTGTTCCCCAAGATGATTGAGCCGCTGGAAATTCAATATTGCTCGTATTTGCACTTGCATTGTTTGAGGTTGTAAACGCTACTGATTGACGAGCATAACCCGTGCCAGAAGTACCAATTTCATTTGATAAACTTCCTGTCTCAGTAGGATCAGCAGTAAACAAAGCTAAGTGAACAGTTGATGGAGCAGAAAGTGATCCAGCGTTATTATTAAGTAGAAACTGTAAAACTTTAGTCTCTAAATAATTTGTCATAGCGTTAGTTGTCATAAATTACTCTCCTAGTAGTACATTCTTTGTGCGGAATAAAAGCTATCAGGTTCGACCATTCCGCCTAAATCGTCTGATCCTCTCCGTCTATCGTCATCATCTTCATAACCTCTAACACAATTTTGATACTGTAGTTCAAAGGATTGTGCCTGATTAGGGTCTTGTAAGTATGCTAGTGATAAACTAGAGCAAGTTTTGTAAACCAAACATTCAGACATATTTGTAGTTACATAATTGGTATCTGAGTTTTGTGTTGGTTCAGCAAATTTCTTTTTATAAAAAATATCGTATGTGTATGCTTTATCTGGTTTAGGATAAAACTGTATTTCATCATCTAATAACGCATAAGCATTAGGTTTAGCTTCTGTATCATCTTTGTACTCAATTCTACCAACATAAGGTGGTATTTTTTTTAAACCATCACGAGAATTGTTTTCATTTACAGTTACGCTAATAGGATAAATGAAATCACTTGGTAATTGTATTCTCTGATTGTTTGTAGATGCAGAAACAGTAATTTTATCTAACCAATGCCAATCTCTAACTTGTTCAATATATCTTAACGCTCTAAATGCGTGTTTATGAACAATGCCTGTAGAAACAGTTGTACTAAGATCACTTCTATTTAAGTGATCTGTTACATCAGTTAATATTTCGCCCCAATTTGCCATAGTTTAGAATCTTTCTAAAGAAGGAGAGCCGAAGCTCTCCCCCTTTATGATTGTTATTTTCTTTGTCCTACAAGGCAAACTGTAACAGTTGCCGCCGCAGTGATATTCGCAGTTTCTACTTCGATCTTAATTTGATCTCCAGCAGACGCATCGAACGGAGCTACATTCATTTTCACAAATGATGCTCCACCAGCGGTAGTGTCTCCTGTGATTGCAGTCGCACCAGCGTATAGTGCAATAACAGCACTACCCAAAGTTGCAGAATGAGCCACAGAAGCGTCCATTACGATCATATCGGCTGGTACATCGAAAGCGAAAACAAAGTCTCCGTCATTCGCTGTTCCAGATACAAACGCAAAGTCTTCCTTGATGACAAATAACCCACCATCAGATTTAAGAGCAACCTGATTAGCGGCTTTTTCTAGTGTAGTAACATCAGCCATAGTTTTCTCCTAAATTAATGTGAAGCCGCCGCACTATCTATGCAGATAACGCCGAAGTCTTCTGAGTTAAAGATTGTTTTTTGTACGCCCCAGATAAGAGATGTTGCAATACCTACTTTGTCTTCGTAGTCGAAAGTCTTTTCAGTATATTTCATTCTCTCTTGTCCGAAACCACGACCAAAAGAAACAATTCCAGATTGCGAACCTAAGAGCATAGCTCTTGCCGCCGCAACATTACCACCAGAACCATAGTCTGAGAAAGTAGGTACACGAGTTGATTCTACAAGTAGAACTCCGTGATACTTACCTAGTGCTTGACTAAAGATTGGGTTATCAGAAATTTTGCCGCCTTGCATAGCCGCTTTCTGAATATCCAACCATTGTCCTGTGTTAGTGCTTGTTCTTAGATCGTGAACTTGGTACGGGTGAAGTAGCATTACAAATGCAGTTTCACCGCCAAAGTTAGCTGGTCGCATAGTAGGGGACGCAAGTTTAGCTTTCTCAACAGCTCTATCAATATCAGATAGAGATAGTTTATCAGCCGCATCTACATTAGCTTTCGCTGTTGCATCGTTAGCATAGATAATTCTATTTGTTGATGGAGCAGTTATTGTGTTTCCCGCAAACTGATAAGTGGTAGCCGCAGTATTACCAGCTAGGTAATTGATTACGGAGCTATCCATTCTTTCAGCCCACCATTCGGCACAAGCCGCTTTAGCATCGTTTCGTAAGTCGAAATCTACTCGTTGTTGAGAGATACCAAGATCAACTTTCATAGCGTGTCTCATATTATCTATGAAAAGATCAGTAGAAGTATAAGTTAGTCCTTCTTCGTGTCCTTCTAAAGTTGAGTTTCCTGTAACAGGAGAACCACTTGGAAGTGATCTTAAACGGAATCTTACTCTATCACCAGCAGACTTATTCAGCTCGTCTTTTACTTGAATAATAGACGTGTCTGTTTTCCCCATCAACTTGCCAAAAATTGTTTGCTTGACGGCATCTTTAAACGCCGCCTTGCCCCACAATTTTAGGGTCAAGTTATCAGAAGAAGTAAAGTTAGTAGTCGCCATAGCGATTATTCTCCTTATTTAAGTTATTGTTAAAAAAAATTGTAAATAACGAATTTACACGAATTGGTATTACTGCACCTACAGATTTTCTTTAACGAGAAGAACCGACTTACAAATGACGCTTTGTTATGCGAGATGGAGAAGGGGCAAACTATCCCATTGGGATTGATATTCCTTCTCTAAAACTTTTTTTTGCTCAATTTCCCACTTGTTCAAATAAATTTGAGCGTCCGAGACTTGAGCTTCACTAATGTATATCACATCTAAGGTAGACAATTCAAGCTCTTTGGCGGCAATAATTTGAGGCAGACCAGAAATAACTTGTATTGTTTTACCTTTCTTGACTAAAAATATCGGGCGTAATGACGCTTCGGCTTCAGACATAGCTTCTAGCACCTTTTGAAACTTTTCGCTCTTTTTTAGCTTAGTTATTTTATCTCTTAAACTTTTGTCTAAGGAAGATACCAAACTGTTAGGTTTTTGAGGTTTTGACTCAAACTGTTCACTAACAGTTACTTTTTTATTCTTAAAGACGGAATTAGCCATTACGCTTTATCGAGAGATTTCAAAATATTGTCCAATTCATCGTCTCCCAATTTGTTAAATTCTGAATCTTCCATCTCGTATATTTCTGCCGCTCTTTGTTTAAGCGATCTGTTTTTACCCGATTTTGCACCTCGCACACTAGAAAGTGTTGTAGGTGAATTGCCTTGTTTAGCTCTATCAAAATCGGAAGTGATAGCTGGTTCAGAATTATTTTGTTGAGTTTGAGACATATAAAGATCATAAAAATTAGCTAAATCTCTCCAATCGTATTTACCATTTAGTTCTTCTTGAGTGTAGCCCTTTTTTAAACCCCATTGAACAATTTTATCTGCGTGTTTAGCAAAATCTGGACGTTCTTGATAAAGTTTATGTGTATGCCAATCAATAATTTTTTGTTGATCTTCAATTGCTTTTTGTTGTTCGTTATTATCCATAATTTGCATTTGATGGGCTTTTGTAGCTCCTATTGGGTCTCTTTGAAAATTTTGTTCAAGCATTTTTTTATCTTCGGCTAATTTTTCAGCTCTAGCTTTTTTACTTTCTTCAATTTTATCTAAAACAGCTTGTAAACTTTCTTTGGTGTCTTTTTCATTTTTACGAGCTTCCCTACGGGCTTTATTTTGATTCCACAAACCATCTATAATTTCATCTGGAGTTTTTTTAGCCCATCTGTTTTTAAAATTTTCGTAATCGCTATCTATATTAGTTTCCACATTTGCGTTAGTGTCTTCCGCTTCTGCTTCTTGTGGGGTTTCGTTTGTTTCTGCCTCGTTGGTTTCGGCTTCATTGGTCGGAGCTTCATTATTCAGCTCCTTTTGTTCGTCTTCAGTTAAATCTAAATCTTCTAATGCTTCTGACATATTTTACTCCTATTGGGGTTGTTGTGGTTGAGGTTGTTGGTTCATCATATTTTCCAACATTTGCTTCCATTCATCTTTGATATGTTGAGATATTGGAAGTATATCAACAAAACTTGGTGGCACAGGCACACCAGCTTGAAGGAGCATAGGTAGAGTTGTTTGAAGAATATACATAGTCGCCATTTTATCGTTAGGCGTATCTGTACTATCCTCAACAATTGCATCATACTTGCCAAACTGTAAATCTCTTGTAGCTTGTATGTACTTAGCTCCTCGTTCCCCCATTATTCTAACTTTACGATCATCAGCTATGTATTGCTGGATCATAGAAATTAAAACTGTTCCAATTAACCTTCTAGTTAATCTTAAATTGTCAAAATAAGTTTCAAGTATTGTCATACCTTGTCGTTGTCTCATTTGCATAACAATACCAGCCGTATCTTTTGGTGATGAACCTAACAGTTCTACATTCACACCAGAAATATCTCTCATATTTTGTAATCGTGTTTGAGCCATCTCCATAACGTGTCGAGGCAAAGGCATAGCCCTTAATTGTTGTGGTACACCTCTTGTGGCATTGTATTCACCAATGAAACCAGCTTGTGATGATCTTTGTTCCCAACGCCTTTTATCTACAAACGCACCTCTAGGAGCGATCCACCCAGACTTCGGTTGTGTTTGAACCCAATGCAATAATGCAGATTGCTCAACATTATGTTGTCGTTGAGCATCTTTGATAGATTTTACAATACCAAACCAGCTCTCGTCTTCATCATCACGCAAACCAAAAATAGGAATAATTGGAAACGCTTTTAAATTAGTGTGTGGGCTTGGCTCTTTTAATAAAGTTACTGCACCACAAACAAAGCCGTGAAATATTTGTTTAATTGGTTTTTTTATGTAATCAATTGACTCGGCTACAGGCAAACCTTGAGCTTGTTGTTGTTCAGCCGTTTGTTTTAAAATTGCATCTAGCTCGTCCATTGTAAGTTCTTCTGTCATTCCTGTTTCTGGATTTTGGACTAATGCACCTTCAACAAACTCACTATGCCAAACTTCTAATACTTGATAAGTTCCATCATTCTTTCTAAAAACTCTACCACCATATAAATAATCATCACCTTTGAACGTCTGTTCAGTTGAAGTTTTATTTGTTTGGTCTCCGTGTAAACCTTTTATTAATTCTAGCTTGTCTTCTCCAAAAGTTGCCGCTATTTGATCTTCCGTTAAATATTTTTCTCTAATAACATATCGAGCATCGTATAAATCTTCACGCTCAGATACAGGGTCTATGTAAACCTCACTAGGTTTTACTCTTGATATTCTAATCTCACCCGTAGACTCAATGCTGTAATCAATTGTTAGTTCAACAAAACCTCTGCCACAAATAACCATATCTTTAAATGCTTTTGAAATTTCATACTCGCCGTTGCAAGTGTCCATAACCCAACGGATTAATTCTGACATAGCAAAAGCTCCAGCGTCATCGTCTGGATCACGACCAAAAACTTTTATTTCTTGTCGGTTTTGTCTTTCTTCACCAAGAACGGCATTAATAATTGGCAATACATAATTTAAAGTAAGAGCTGGTCTACGCTCATTACGCATTGTGGCTTTGGCGTTTTCTTCCCATTGATGACCAGAATAAAATTTAAAGTCTTCATCTGAACACTCACGCATTTCAGCTTCTTTTTTGTCTGATTGCTTAAACCAAGATTGTATTGAGGTTGCATATTCTACATCTGCAAGTTCAAAAGCACCTCTTGTTTTTATGTCGGCTTTGTAATCTTCCATTGATTAACCAAAAATTAATGCAAGTATAACAATTACACCTACGCCAATTGCTATCTTATATTTTTTTGGTAACTCAAGGAATTTATCTTTGATAAGATTAATATATTCCATTGTTTGTCCTATTAATAATATGGTTTTTTCTTTTTCTTTGGCATACTAGCCCGTCATATAATCATATTCGCCATTATTTGTCCAATCTTGTCTTAACATTTCTTCCTTATCTTCTCTGTTAGGTTCACTTTCTACGGGTTCAGCAAAGGTTAAAGCTAAAGCATCTGCATAATCAGGTGATCTTACTCCCCGTCTGCGTAATTCGTCTTTTGTCTCAAGTTTAACTCGATTACGCATATCTGGTTTTTGTTTAATTGTTATCAATTCTTCTAGCAAAATATCGTTTCTTGGTAATTCACACCCACCTTCTTCAAGCCAATCTTTCATTGAAGACCACATTTCAGCTTTTTTGTTAGAAAATCTGTCTGGATCAGTTGATCTTGCCGCTGGATTTATGTCTCTAACTTGCTCAAAACCCAATGACCATAAATCTTCTATTACTCCCCAGCCCAAACTACCACCACCTTCTATGAATACAGCTCTAACTTCTCGATCCATTTCTTCACGCCAATAGTAGATTTCATCTGCTACAGCTTTTACGACTTCTTTCAAGGTTTTGTTATCTATTTCTTTAATACGATCTGGTACTGTTGCACCTATTCTGGGGCATATAACAGTCCTGTCTCCACCTTGCCTAGATACATCTACGCCTAAGACTAATGGGCTTCTGTAATAGGGCTTTATTTTGCTATCCATCGCAAGTTCAACGATTTCTGGAGATATAAATTGATCTGGGCTTGTTCTTGGCGGTATTCCAAGCACACGGATATTATATTCGTTGCTGTGTTCGCCTAACACGACTTTTTGTTCTTCGACCCAAGCTGGTGAAACAAAAGGGGAGTCCATCGCCGCTACTGTATGACCACGCCATAAACCCTTTAGTTCGTCTCCTTCTTGTTTCCATTTCAATTTACCATTACAAGCCTCAAAAAATGTCCCTGTGTTTTGTGTAGGGTTTCCTGTGGCTAACCATCTAGCCCCATCTGTGGACATAGCACCAGAAAATGTAGTCCAGATAATAGGCGGTATTCCTGATGCTTCGTCAAATATGCCTAAAACGTGTTCTTCGTGCGTACCAGCAAACGATTCAGGGTTATTTTCATTCCAAGTTATGCCTTGAGCAAAAGCTGTGGGATCATTAGCCCTCATAAACTTTGTGGCTGTCCAATCAAACCAATCCCTGTTTTTTGCTTTGTTGTTTACTTTAGCTACTTCACGCCACAATTTAGTTGTTAATTGGGTTTCTGTGTTGGCGGTTGCCACAATTTGTGGGCGAGGGCGAGTTGCTAAAAACCAATGGATCATAGCGGCACACAAAGCCGTTTTGCCTACTCCGTGTCCAGACTGCACGGCTACTCTCCTGTAATTAACTATATCGTTAGCTACGTTTTGTTGCCATTCAGCGGGTTTCATTCCCAATATATCTTCCATATAACCGCACGGGTCATCGTGATAATTTTCTACCACAAATTTGATGAAGTCTGGGTGATTTGTAGAGGTTTTTTTTGTGTAATTACTGCGAACGCTCATTGTTTCATTATTACCATAATTTTCTAAAATTTTAATTTTATTTTTTTTTCAACAGTACCGACTCTGACGAGGGGGTCTTCTGGAGACCGATCCCCCCCCTAATAAAAATTCTAAAAAAACCCATTTTGGGCGTATTAGCCGTTTTTATTCTCAGGTGTTTGTCTCAAGTTTTCTATAAACTTGTCATCTGAAATGTCTTTATATTCAGTTGCTTCTATTACTTGCGGTTGTTTCCTTTGCTTTATCTGCTCGTATAACTCGCTGATAATCTCCGTTGGGCTATTAATTACTTCAATTTCTGTTTTTTCTGTTTTATGTAGCCGTGATCTATCCAAAAACGTCTGAATCGCTGTCAAACGGGTTTTTTCAGCCGTTTCAGAGTTGTATATTATGTCCGTTAATACTCTTAAAACTCCTGCAATATTGCCGTCAATGTAGGTTTTAGCGTCTTTCTCAAGAATTGCCGTAAATTCATCATTTTGGAGTAATTCCTTGCTTTTCTTATATATATGACTGTCTGAATAACCTAGTTTTTTAAGGGCTTGTCTCAGATTGCCTAATTCAAAGTATAATCCGCTAATTTTCTCTAATTCCTTTAAATCCATAATTTTATGATAATTTAACTATATTAATATATTGTTTATTATCAGCGTTTACAACATACATAAACTACGCTAAATTACCCTTAATGAATGAATCATTAATGAAAGGAATCATTATGAATAAATATGTAATGAATAAAGTTAAGCATATTAACTACGACACTAAAGAGTGGAAAACTTGCCCTACTTTAAAGATTAAGAGTGTTTGGGGCGAGTATTGGAACGACAAAGAACAGAGACAAATTTGGATCGATTTTGAATACAAAGGAGTCCAATTTAGTCGTTGCATCTCAATCGACAAATACATTGAGCAAGAAGTAAAAGAAATCAAAGAACAACAATTAATTGAACATTTAGTAAAACAAAAGAAAGACGTGGCGTAAGCCACGTCAGAAAGGAATCAAAATGGAACATATATCATTAAAAAATAATGAAGTGCTGATCACTAAAGAGATTCAAATTGATCAGTTTATAAATGAAAATGAAGAAATGTTTAAAGAAGGCATTTTTAAATTAAATTTGCTACCCACAATTCTTTACGAGTTAAAACATAAGTATAAAAGAAAATGGCTTGTTCAATGTGAAGGACAAAATGAGTTTCCAGAACATAAAGAAAATGACAAGCCAGATAATTATGACAATTGGGTCTATACTGACAACATAGCATCTACAGTTGATATGGTTGATAACCTAGAAGATTGTGTCATCATTTTAGATAATGCTTCAAGCTGGTTTAGGTGGGTCTCAGCTAATGGAACGAGTCTGGATTGCCTAGCTGATTACACCACGTCTAAAGATTTAAAGTTTTTAGATGAAATTACACAACGTCCAGAATTTCAAATTTAATTAATATTGGGTGGCGTAAGCCACCCAGAAAGGAATAAAAAAAATGATTACAATTGATGAAACGGCATTTAAGTATGATGAAATTGAATCACACTTTAAAGACTACATTTTAGAAAATGGAGAATATTTAAAAGAAAACGATACCTATTTTCTAGATGATTTACACCATCACGCTTTCAATGAAGATTATTACATAATTGGAAACTACCAAGCTAAAAAGTGGCTAGAAGATTCTGTCTTTGATGTATTCGAGGTGATTAGACAATATGAGTCCGACAATTTTGGTGAAGTGAATACCAATCTTTCAAGCCCTGAAAGCGTTGTCAATATGTATACTTATATAATAGGTGAATATATTGTTTACAAATGGCGTGAAGAATACGAGTTGGTTGAAGCAATCAGTAGATTTGTAAATTTATTTATTAACAATCAAAATTTAAAGGTTGCATAATGGCTGATTTATCAATCAAACAATATACAAATGAATCTCAAACACTCACGCCTATATCTAGGCGTGGGGAGTCTTTTGTAAACTTACGATTACATAAACAAACTACCACAATTCAAGGTCGCTCAATCGCTCGAATAATACCAAACAAGAATCTTTCTAGTGTGTTAGCTCTAATTAAATCACTTTCTTTAACTGTAAAAATAGGAGACTGAAAAATGACAAGTTATAAATTTAATATAGGCATTTACGAATTACGCCAATGTTATGGTGGAGCGGAAGAAGGTGGCTGGTATTATCAGGACGGAGAAAAAATTAAAGAAATTAATAAATCTTTTTTATTGCCTGAGTTAGCTGAAAAATACGCTGACCGCTTATACAATTGTTTACAAAATAAACCACAATTAATTTTAAAGCGTAAGAATAAATATCACACTACCCAAGCTGAAACAGATGAAGATATTTGTAAAGGTGAGTCATTCGGTAATGCTGATTATGACATTAAAATATCTCAAGAGCCATTGAACGATTACTGGCTGATTGAGCGTCCTTATTATTCTTAATTATAGAAAGGTAAATATAAATATGTTTGATGATAGAATCTTTTTTGTCCTGTTAGTCATAGGCGTATTAATTTTAATCGTATGACTATTTTATTATTCACTTGGATATTACTAGCCGTCATAGGTTTTATTGTATGGGGCTATTTAATATTGAATGATAAAGAATTTTTAAATGAAATAAGGAAACTCTTTGATGAATGATGATTTTCACTTTGGGGCTAATAAAAACAAAGTACCCACAAAAGCAATTACTCCAGCACAATTTTGCTGGAGAAGATGGTATTATGCTCATTTAAAACGTATAGCCAAACAAAATGAGCAAGAAAAAATTGAAAAGCAAATTATTGATGAAATGGATTATATAATTGAGCAACAGGAATTGGAAAAAAGAAATCACAGTTTCAGGACGTGGCTATTCAATAACAAAATCAATAGCAACGATCACAATATTAAAGATTTAAAAGCCCGTGCTGATACTAGCATATTTAGATATATGAAAAATGACGGCTTATATATTGACTCTGATTTAATTCCGCAAATGGTTGGTGAAGGTTGGATAACTGAAGAACAATCTAAAGAAAATGCTTCAATAGACATATTACTAGAATTTTACGACCACAATCCAATAAACCCAAATTTTGATACATATTATGATTAATTTTAATACAAAAAAAAGAAAGATTAAAACTTATAAAAAAAGTGATTGGCTATTAATCACACCAATTAAAAAAAGAAAAATTCCGCACGATTGGAGGCAAGGTCTTACGACTAGCTATTGGTATAATGAAAAAAGTAAACAATGGCTGACAGTACCAATGGAAGAAATGTTTTATATTATGATTGGTAGAAAAGGCAAATTATACAGTACGTCTTATTTTGCAAAAAAAAGCGGTTATCTTTCACCATTTACTAGATTGAGAAGATTATGATTAAAAGAATTTTACAGTTTCTTTTTAACAGAAAGAAAAAACCAAATAGAGATTATCTCTATACTTTAACAATGAAACCAAAAAAGGAGAATCAAAAATGAATCAAATTAAACAAATAGCAACAACAATAAAAAGTCAAATAGCACCAATGGCTTTAATTTGTGCTGGGGCTAAAAATTACGCTTATGGAGATATAGAGTTAGGAGCATTATCTTTTGACATAAAAGGTACTAGCAAATTTCCGCATAGGAAACACAAAGTTATAATTATCTTAGCTTGGGACGATACCTATAAAATTGAAATAAGAGATGGTAAAGGCAATTTAAAAGAATCGGCTGAAAATGTTTATTGTGAAGAATTAACAGAAACCCTTGAGCGTTTATGGGAAACTGAAGAAACAATGAAAAATTTTATACCAGCTAATCAAATTAAATTAGTTGTAAATAATATAACCACAAATAAGGAGAATGAATAATGAAAGTAGCAACAAGTAAACATACATCTAAAGTTGAAGATTTAACTATCGGTCAATTAATGACAATGGCGAATGATGGATTAGTAAATAATAATTTACTTGATGATTTATATTATCATTTATTAGACAGTAAAAAAGTCAGAAATTATTTTATAAAACAAAAAAAGGAGAATGAATAATGAAGTTAAAAATAAATAATGTTCAATATCATAGAAACGGAGTAAGCGGTATGCCGTTTTATGCCGTTAATTTTGATGATAAAGATATTGGAAATATGATTGGAATTGTTTTTCCTAAGTATGATCCAGACAAAGAAAGATATACAGGCGGATTCAATCCAAGAGTAGCAATATTTCAAACTGAATTACTTGGACAAGGCAATATTAATTTTGGAGAAAATTCGTATAGAGGTGATTGTTATGCTGACGATTTAATAAAAGCAATTAACAAAGACGAAAAAAAAATTATGAATACTTATGCAAAAACCGTTGAGGAAAGTGCCAATAAGTTAATCAGGGAATTAAAAAATGAAAAATTTTATAAGGAGAATAAATAATGGACGATGCAAAATTTCAGGAATTAGACGATAAATTGTTTGATTTAATCAATCCATTTTTAGCTAATGGAGATCAAAATTTTTCAATAAATAATAATCAAGAAATATTTAATTGGTATTGTGATATTAGAAACAAGATAATTGATAAGGTTGATGAAAAAAGAGGTTGAAATTAAAACTCGCAACGACCATCTTCATAAACATATAGGAGTTTAACGCCTAAGTCTTTTTGCTCTTGCGTTAAGCTCCGACTGCGACATTCATATTTTTTATTCTTCATTGATCCTAATTTCATTTGGGTACTTTTGACATCAATTAATAAATGTTCATCACCCTTGACCGCAACAAGATCAATAGGCGAATGGCTTTCAATTGCATCAAAAACCCA
>VTLG01000622.1_pt1 | contig 42797 bp, 43 predicted proteins | sample 4694571 | NCBI WGS metagenome assembly VTLG01 (sample SAMN12604809, study PRJNA352737) | marine metagenome | biome: ENVO:00000447; feature: ENVO:00000209|ENVO:00000569|ENVO:01000036; material: ENVO:00002151; isolation source: viral sequences binned using virsorter ...
GGTTTCAGTGTGATTGGGGAATGGCGCGGCGCTTCTAGGATCGACTCGCCGCGACCGTAGTAACTGGTTTCAACGCACAAAAAAAAGGGCGACCCGAAGGCCGCCCAGATGTTTATATTTGAGCTATCATGGTTGCGTACGCAGCCATGCCTATTATTATGCCTAACACCACGCCGAATAAAAATGTTATGAAGAAGTATTCTGTACTCATCATAGTCCCCATTCATCCAAGCCATGTTTGGTGTTAAGTCTGTTTCTCAACAGTTCGGCCTGTCGTAGCGGCCTATCTTCGGCTTCGTCGAACCATCCAATTACCTTGTCGGTGTGGATATTCTTTACAAGCCAACCGTTATCATACTTTTTTACTTGGTAAGGTAATTTCATACTCATACCTCCAAAAAAGTAGGGGCAGCACCATTGCTGCCCCTAGGTGGTAACTACTATTACTTACGACGTGTCTGGTCGCTGTACAGGAAAGCCGTTTTCGACATGCCTTTGTCGTTACCGAGCACAGTGATAGCGTCAGCAATGATTTCCATCGCCTCACTCACATTGTACAGCGTGCCGGTGGTCTTTTTGGTCTCACCAACAAACAACTCGAGACGTTTGCTAATCTCGGCAAGCAGTTCCTGGGTCTTTGTCGCGTAGTCCTTCGACGCGTTTTGTTTGCCCTTTTTGTTTGGGTCTTTTTGGCGCTTTATCAGCTCTGCGACAATCTTCCCGCGATAGCTGCCTATCTGTTGCTGCCAGTACTTCCTACCAGCCTTAGACTTAAAGTCTTTCGATACTGGGTGCCCTTTCGGATATCCGGCATCCTCGGCATCCTTAAACTTGATATCCTTCGCAGCCTTTGCCAGCAAGTTCTGCACTGGCGCAGTGAAGCAAGCTACGATAGCCGCGTCCAGTTCAACCCTCAGCGCGTTCTCTTTGTCCTTCAGCGTGGCAATGGTGCCGCCATTAGCGACGATGTAATCGACCAACAGCGTCTTGGTCTTGGCTTCACGTTTGTCCGCGCTATGCCAAGCCTTCACTAGTGAGGTCAACGTGACTTCCTTGTTGCCGCTGTTGTGCCCAGCAGCTGGTGTGTCTTGAGTAGTCATGGGTATCTCTCCCGTTTGCCGTCGCATCGACGATGCAACTAGATACATACTAACATGTTAGGACGTGTCAGCAATAGGCTAGGCGTGGCAAGATGTATTAGTTAGTCTCAGGACTAACTTTCTGGTATCGATCGGTGGTAGATGGTTAGTCCTAGGACTAACTCGGAAACGCATATGTGTCGGACCCACCCGTACCCCATGACCCCGTTGAGCTTTAGGAGTCCCGCCATTCTTCTATAAATACTAATCCAGACGAAAATTTTACGTTTTTTTGGTTTTAGGGACGGTTACCCCTTTTTTAGGGACGGTTACCCCTTTTTCGACCAGTTCCGGTATAGGGGGTGTTATATTTACCTCGCGGGTGTCTATACTGATGTAAGCTATCCTGACACCCATCTTTTCTTGTTCTTTCGACAGGGTACGGTTTATTCGGTGTTTTCCGTTCCGCCCTTTTATTACCCTGAATGATTCTGTTTTTGCGTCTATCGCGTAAGTTTTACCTGTTATGCTTGATACGACTACAAGGTCTACAGGGCCGAATGCTGATATTGGTCTGAATACGTAGAACTTGTTTCTTAAAAAATATTCTGTGAGTATTGTTTCCGATATCTGGCCTTTTAGGTGTTTGATCTGCATATATAGAACACCCCCCCTATTGGAGTCCCAAACAACTTGTGTGCAAAAATTTTATTTGGTAGTGTTTGGTTACGGTTCGTAGCCTGCGAAAGAATTTGATGACTTTAGTTGTAAACCCTGAGTTAGGGGTCCCACTTTCGTCCGATACATCGTACGTGGATTTAAAAGACCGCGCCGAATATGCGTGTAATACTGCATCTAAATTAGCTGAACATGGGCTAAACATAGAGCCTACCGCTGAAGACAAGGACGTAGCTGCGAAGTTAGCTATATCTTATGCAGACAATCCTGAAAAGACTTCAAAAAAAGTCACAGCCAAGCGAGCGTCCACTCTAACCCCCGCATCTCTCCTTATGACTAACAGTATTTTACAGGAGTTTGGGCAGTCTGTTGCAGAGAGCGCGGTACAGATACGACATCTGGTTACTAATAAACTGGTTCTGGAAGCGGAGAACCCCGATGCAAGAGTACGCATCCGTGCTTTGGAGTTGTTGGGTAAGATATCGGACGTAGGTTTGTTCTCTGAGAAGTCTGAAATAACCGTAACGCACCAATCTACTGAGGATTTAAAGGAAAACCTGCGCGCAAAACTGGCAAAACTCGTAAATCCTGAAGAATCTAAGCCTGTTACCCTTGATGGTGAGGTTATAGATGTGGATGAGGAGCTGGGATTGAGCGAAAAGCCGGAGAATAAGGCCGATGCCGGAGAGTAGTGCGGCCATACAGGACTTCACCGAATCCGATATTCAGGTGATGTTGGATAATCTGGATAAATATACGCCGCAGGAACTAAGTGACATCAATACCATCGTGGATGAGCTTAGTACGCGTAACTATAACCAGAGAGCGTACGATGACCTGATCGCATTCTGTCAACATATGCAGTCAGATTATAAGGTGGGCAAGCATCATCGTATTTTGGCGGATATGTTGATGGGTATTGAGCAAGGGGACAAGGATCGTATATGCGTTAACATACCGCCTCGGCATGGTAAGTCCCAATTGGTTTCGATTATGTTCCCGGCATGGTATTTAGGGCGTAATCCGGGCAAAAAAGTGATGATGGTGTCACATACTACCGATTTAGCGGTGGATTTTGGTCGAAAAGTACGTAATTTAATAGCTACAGACGAGTATAAGGCGATTTTTCCTACCGTTTCGCTTGCAGTTGACTCGAAATCAGCCGGTAGGTGGAATACTAGTGTAGGTGGAGAGTATTACGCATGTGGTATTGGTTCTTCTATAGCTGGCCGTGGCGCAGACTTACTATTGATCGACGATCCTCATTCAGAACAAGACGTTATAAATGGAAACTTCGACGTATTTGCAAAAGCCTACGATTGGTTTACTTACGGCGCTCGCACTCGTCTGATGCCCGGCGGTAGCGTAGCGATAGTTCAAACGCGGTGGCATATGGACGACCTGACTGGGCGGGTTGTAGTCGATATGTCCCAGAACGATAAAGCCGACCAATATGAAATAGTGGAGTTTCCGGCAATTCTGGAAGTACCTAGGAAAAAAGGGTCCGGGTATACGGAAAAACCGTTGTGGCCTGAATTCTTCGATCTTAACGCGCTTCATCGTACCAAGGCTTCAATGCCTACTTTCCAGTGGAATGCTCAATACCAGCAAGAGCCCACCGCGGAAGAGGCGTCTATAGTAAAACGTGAATGGTGGCAGTCGTGGGGAGACGAGGCTCCACCACTATGTGAGTATATCATAATGTCGTTGGATGCGGCAGCAGAATCGCATAACCGAGCTGATTTTACCGCACTCACAACGTGGGGCGTGTTCTTAAATGAACACACTGGCGCACATAATATAATTCTGTTAAACAGTATAAAGAAGCGTTTGGAATTTCCTGAGCTAAAAGAGTTAGCTATGGAAGAATATTCAAGTTGGGACCCTGACGCTTTTATTGTTGAGAAGAAGAGTTCCGGTACCGCGCTGTATCAGGAAATGCGTAGGATGGGGCTACCTGTACAAGAGTATACCCCTCATCGGGGGTCAGGAGATAAGTTGGCCCGATTAAATTCTGTTTCTGATATTGTGTCATCTGGACTAGTATGGGTACCAACAACGCGTTGGGCCGAGGAAGTTATAGAAGAAATAGCTGGGTTTCCGTTCATGAGTCATGATGATTTGGTTGACTCTACCATTATGGCTCTTATGCGTTTCCGCCAAGGCGGATTTATACGGTTACCCACAGATGAACCCGAAGAGCCTAGGTTCTTCAAATATCGCCAAGGCGGGTACTATTAGTATGGCTAAAGGTAAAGCACGTAATCCACGGGAGTATATTAATCAGATACTAGGGCTAGATAGTTCTGGTATTAAAAACGTTAATAATTTTCTAGAAGGTTTAGCCGAAATAGAATCTGATAAAAATAATTATTCTCACGGCAGTAATAAAAAATCTTCGGCAGGGGGGTATTTCCAATTTTTAAACGCTAACGGTCCTGATGGCGGGTTTGACGGTAGTTCTCTTGATACAGCACTTAACCGGATGGCGACGATATATAATATATTAGAAAAAGAACTACCCAAAAAATTTGCCGATGCGCGTACTAATAAAAGTGTTACCGGGTTGGGGTACGGTGACCAAGCACTTTTAACTTTAATTAATTTACAGCAGAATCCAGGGGATACCAACGATCTATTATCAGCCGTAGGTAGAGGCGATAAGGATGCGGCTATAGCTTTATATAGGGATTTCCACCTTACCCAAGTTAACACTGGAAAAAAGCAGTTTAAAGATATAGGCAAAAAAGTTCGTAATGTGTTTAACGACTGGCTAGTCCCTGTAGTCCTTAAAGACCCCGCAGTTGAGCAGTTGAAAGAAGCAGGGGGTAAAGAGTTAGGGAATGAAGGTAAAGAGTTAGGGAATATTGAGAGCCTTATTAAAGCATATGAGTACGCCGATAAGTTACCAAAAGCGGAACGTCGGCGTAAAATTGGGCAGACGGTTGATGTAGTTGGTAGTATGGTAGGGTTAGGCCCGGATAGAGAACATACTGTTCAGGCCGGTGATACTGCGGCAGGGGTGGCTAGAGAGTTAGGGGTTCGTGTCGAGGATTTAGGCGGGTTGGGTAAAGACTCCGATATGATATACCCCGAAGAAGTTCTTACCGCCCCTCCAGAAGACACAACGTTAGAAGAAGGTTGGGAAGACTTAAAGAGGATATGGGGACTATTGGATCACTCCGATGTTAGTGATCGTATACAGAACATAATGAAGCCAAAGGATTAGATTATGGCTATTGAACGGGCATTAAGTCCCCTACCAGAGAATATGCAGGGTCAAGGGGCTGAAGTTGATCTTGAGATTGAGATTGTCGATCCCAAGATGGTGACGCTTGATGATGGTAGCGTAGAGATAACGCTTGTTCCTGATAGTGGCACTGGCAAGGATGGGGAGTTTGACGCCAATCTTGCCGAAGATATGGAGGAAGACGAACTTAGTAAGCTGGCGGATGAGGTTATCGGACTAGTCGATGCTGATGTAGATAGTCGTAAGGATTGGGCGGATACCTTTGTTAAGGGTCTTGATGTACTAGGGTTTAAGTACGAAGAGCGTAGCGATCCGTGGGAGGGCGCGTGTGGCGTCTATTCTACCGTACTATCCGAGGCAGCTATCCGATTTCAAGCGGAGACGATGAGTGAGACTTTCCCCGCAGCAGGCCCGGTTAAAACAAAGATTCTGGGGGAAGAGACCAAGGACAAGGAAGAAGCAGCGGCTCGTGTAAAGGCCGATATGAATTATGAACTTACCGAACGTATGGTGGAGTATCGTCCTGAACATGAACGTCTCCTATATAGTCTGGGGCTTTCTGGTTCCGCCTTTAAGAAGGTGTATTACGATCCGAATATAGGACGGCAGACAGCAGTTTATATTCCCGCCGAGGATGTGATTGTTCCTTATGGGGCGTCTCATATAGAAAGCGCGGAACGTGTTACGCATATCATGCGTAAGACCAAAAACGACTTAAAGAAATTGCAAGCTAACGGGTTCTACAGGGATGTAGATATTGGGGACCCTAGGCCGTTCCATACAGATATAGAGGAACGTAAGGCAGAAGAAGATGGTTATTCGGTAACGGATGACGACCGATATACGATGTATGAGGTACATGCTGATATCGTCATAGAAGGTTTTGATGATTCTGACGACGAGATCGCTAAACCCTATGTTATTACTATAGAGCGGGGTACCTCCGAAGTTTTGGCTATACGTCGAAACTGGGACCCAGACGATGAGCTTATGCTCAAACGTCAACATTTCGTACATTATGTATATGTGCCGGGGTTTGGATTTTACGGGCTCGGGCTTATCCATATCATCGGGGGTTATGCCAAAGCCGGTACATCCATTATACGCCAATTAGTAGATTCTGGAACTCTGGCAAACCTTCCCGGTGGTATCAAATCGCGTGGGCTACGTATTAAAGGGGATGATACTCCCATTGAGCCGGGTGAATTTCGTGATGTAGACGTACCCAGTGGTTCTATACGGGATAATATCCTGCCCCTTCCATACAAGGAACCTAGTCAGACACTTCTACAACTTCTTAACCAGATAACCCAAGAAGGTCGTAGGTTGGGCGCTATCAGTGATATGAACATCTCTGATATGTCTGCTAATGCGCCTGTAGGGACTACGTTAGCCCTACTTGAACGTACATTGAAGCCTATGGCGGCGGTTCAGGCCCGTGTCCACTACGCTATGAAGCAGGAGTTTAAGCTCCTCAAAGATATAATGTCGGAATATGCGCCTGAAGAGTATGGTTATAAACCTCTTCGTGGGGAAATGGGCGCGCGTAGGGCTGATTACGATACAGTTGATGTTATCCCTGTAAGTGATCCAAATAGCTCTACTATGGCCCAGCGTGTAGTACAGTATCAGGCTGTATTACAGATGGCACAGTCTGCGCCACAGATATATGATTTGCCGCAGCTACATAGGCAGATGATTGATGTATTAGGGGTAAAAAACGCCGATAAATTGGTTCCTGTTAAGGATGATATTAACCCCACTGATCCTGTTAGTGAAAATATGGCTGCATTGGTTGGAAAACCCATGCGAGCGTTCATATATCAGGACCATGACGCTCATATTGCTACTCATACTTCGTTTATGCAGGACCCGATGATTGCACAGACAATCGGACAAAACCCTCAAGCACAGCAGATTATGGCTTCGTTACAGGCCCATATTGCTGAACATCTAGGGTTTAGTTACCGTAAACAAATTGAGGAGCGTCTTGGTGTACCGTTGCCGCCGCCTAATGAACCCCTATCAGAAGAAGTTGAAGTCAATCTTGCTAGCCTTGTCGCTGAAGCAGGGAAACAACTTACACAGGCACACCAGCAACAACAGGCACAGCAGCAGGCACAGCAGCAGGCACAAGACCCGATACTACAACTCCGTAGAGAAGAAGTGGCAGTCAAGAAGGCTGAAGTGGACCGTAAGGCTCAAAAAGACCAAGCTGATTCCCAACTACAACAAGCAGATTTATTGCGGAAGGCCCAAAAAGACATGGCCGATGTGGCTGTAGCCGCACAGCAGGTAGAAATAGACAAGACCGAAATGGTCTTGGATGCTAAGAAAGAGAAGTTAAAGGTCGATGCTAATACACGTAAAGAGTCTGATAAACTCGACCTTGAGATATTCAAAGCAGTAACTACTCCCCCTCCTAATATAAGGAAGTAAATTAATCTATGGCAAAAACCGTCTTTGACGTGCTTAAAGATCGTATCGGGGAACAAAAATCCTCTGCAACGGAATTTCTTGCTGGTGGCAGCGCTAAAGATTACGCCCAGTATAGAGATGTGTGTGGTTTAATTCGGGGTCTCGAAACCGCGCATTCTTTCGTAGAAGACCTCTCGCGTAATTATATGGAAGATGAAGATGGCTAAATTAGCGGTTAAATCCGAACCTGTTGAAATAACAGATGAAGAACTAGAGGCACAATTGCCTACACCGGTTGGTTACCACCTACTTGTAGCGATGCCGGAGGTAGAAGATACATACGACTCCACCAGCATATTAAAATCTGTAACAACCAAGAACCATGAAGCAATTATGTCTATTATTGGACTTGTTCTTGATATGGGTGAGCAAGCCTATAGTGATAAGGATAGGTTTTCTACCGGACCTTGGTGTAAAGCAGGTGATTATGTAATGTTCCGGGCTAATACTGGTACTCGGTTCGTTATTGGTGGTAAAGAATATCGTTTGATGAACGATGATTCTATCGAAGCCATTGTGCAAGACCCCCGCGGTGTAACGCGTGCATAGGAGATAGTTGATGCCTTTCCAGAAAGTAGAGTTTGAATTTCCAGAGCCTGAAGAAGATAATAGCGCTGAAATTGAAGTAGAGCCATCAAGCGCGCTTGATGTAGATTTATCTGGGGGTACCCCCGTCGTCGAGAAAAAACCTGATAAACCTGATGACGAAATTGAAATCGAAGTTGTTGATGACACTCCCAAGGCTGACAGAGATCGTACCGTATCAGAACCTCCAGAAGAGGTTACGGACGAAGAACTTGAGGATTATTCCGACAAGGTTCGTAAGCGAATAAAGCATTTTAGTAAGGGATATCACGACGAGCGGAGGGCTAAAGAGCAAGCATTCCGTGAACGGGAAGAACTTGAGCGGTATGCCCAGAAACTTGTAGATGAGAACAAAGGGCTAAAAAATTCCGTCAGTAAGAATCAGACTGTTCTTCTAGACCAAGCTAAACGTGTTGCCGGTAATGAATTAGAAGCAGCAAAACATGCCTATAAGGTAGCATATGAATCTGGCGATACTGAAGCTGTAGTAGAAGCGCAAGAAAGTATGACGACTGCTAAAATAAAAGCAGATCGTTTAGGGAATATACAACTTCCTTCTTTACAGGAAGAACAAACATCTTTAGAACAAGGTGTAACAGAAGAATCCGCCCCAGTACAGGTTGATGAGCGAGCACAAGAATGGGCAAAATCTAACCTTTGGTTCGGTCACGACGACGAAATGACAAGTTTTGCACTGGGGCTGCATAGTAAACTTGTCAAACAGGGCATGGACCCTAAAAGTGACGAATACTACGATGCTATTAATGCTCGTATGCAACAAATATTCCCCGAAAGTTTCGAGGATGTCGATAGACCAGAGAGAAAGACCGCAAAACGTCAGGCAAATGTGGTTGCCCCCGCAACGCGGAGCACTTCACCTAGAAAGGTGAGATTAACGCAAACACAGGTAGACCTAGCGAATCGTTTAGGGGTCAAACTTGAAGATTACGCCAAACAGGTTGCAATTGAGATGAGGAAAGCAAATGGCTGAAAATCGTATTGATCGTGAACACGACACAAGAGAAAAAACGACCCGTAAGAGAGCTTGGCAGAGGCCACAGGTACTTCCTGCGCCTACCCCTGAGCCGGGTTATGAATTTCATTGGGTACGTGTCGCCACGCAAGGAGCGGTTGATGCCACTAATGTTTCCTCAAAATTACGTGAAGGTTGGGAGCCGGTTAAGGCAGTAGATCATCCTGAAATTACAATGGTTACCGTTGAGCAAGAAAAGTTCAAAGATAACGTTGTAATTGGAGGATTAATGCTTTGCAAAGCTCCGAAAGAGATGGTTGACGAGCGCAATACTTATTTTTCAGAACAGAGTAAAGCGCAGATTGCCTCTGTGGATAACAACCTCATGAGAGAAAACGATCCTCGTATGCCTTTGTTTAATGATAGGCAATCGAAGGTCACCTTTGGCAATGGAACTTAACTGTAGATTAGGAGTTTAAGCTATGGCTTATCCTACGATTGATGGTCCTTACGGACTTCGACCGGTTAAGATGCTTGACAACTCTCCATATAATGGTGCTACTCGACTGTATCGAATTGCTAGTGCTTACGCCACTAACATTTTTTATGGGGATGTTGTTAAACTCGTAACCGGCGGTACTGTAGAACGTGATACTGCAGATGCCGCAATGACGCCGATTGGTGTCTTTATGGGGTGTACTTTTACCGATCCCGGTACATCTCAACCCACGTTCAAACAATATTGGCCTGCTAGCACGGTCGCTAGTGACGCTATGGCGTATGTGGTTGATGATCCGAACGTGTTGTTTAAAGTCGCCGTAGTTTCGTCTGGAACTACTATGTCTAGCCTTGCTATTACCGATATTGGGGCAAATTTGCAGATGGTAGATAATACCGGCAGTACTACTACTGGCAATTCAAAAATTGCTGCTAATGCTACTTCCGCTACCACAAACACTTTCCCACTTCGTGTAGTAGACGTTGTTACTGAAACCAAAACTTCCTCGACAGCCTTCCCTGAAGCGCTTGTTAAGTGGTGTGCTGGTCATCAGTTTGACAACACAACCGGCGTTTAGGGGAGTAGTGTAAAATGGCTATTTCAAGAGCACAATTACTCAAAGAACTCCTCCCCGGCCTCAATGCTCTGTTTGGTATGGAGTATGCAAAGTACGGTGAAGAACATAAGGAGATTTTCGAACAGGAATCTTCGGATCGTTCTTTTGAGGAAGAAACCAAACTGTCCGGGTTCTCCGCGGCACCTGTCAAGGACGAAGGCTCTGCCATCGAATATGACAATGCTCAAGAGGCGTGGACGGCTCGCTATACGCACGAAACAGTCGCAATGGGTTTTTCGGTTACCGAAGAGGCAATCGAGGACAACCTTTACGATTCGCTTTCCGCTCGTTATACGAAAGCGTTGGCTCGTGCTATGGCGTATACGAAACAGGTTAAGGCAGCTACTATTCTTAATGATGCCTTCTCCACCACCTACGGTGATGGCGTAGCTCTTTGTGCTACTACTCACCCACTCGTTAGTGGTGGTACTAACGCAAATACGCCGTCTACGGCAGCGGACCTTAACGAGACTTCTCTGGAAGCCGCCGTTATTGATATCGCTGGTTGGACGGATGAGCGTGGCCTGTTGATCGCGGCTCGCCCAAAGAAACTCGTTATCCCGCCCGCATTGCAGTTTGTTGCTACGCGGTTGTTGGAGACCGAGGGCCGTGTAAGCACCGCTGATAACGACATCAATGCCCTGAAGAACAACGGTGCTGTTCCTGAAGGGTATGCAGTCAACCACTATCTAACCGATACGGATGCGTGGTTCCTTATGACTGATGTTCCCAACGGTCTTAAACACTTTGTTCGTACTTCGATGCAGACATCTATGGATGCTGACTTTGATACGGGCAACAGTCGTTATAAAGCTCGTGAGCGTTATTCTTTCGGCGTGTCTGATCCACTTGGAATTTACGGATCGCCCGGCGCGTAAGACTAAAATATTGAGGGGGGTACTTGTTACCCCCTTCTTTTAGTTATATTATAAATAATCCCTGACAGTCATATTATGTGGCTGACACTAGCCAAGACAGGAGATGAGCATGGCTAATACGACATTTAACGGTCCCGTCCGTTCTGAAAACGGGTTTGAGCAAATCACCAAAACCGCCGGTACCGGCGCTATTACGACTAACCTTGACATTGATACGAGTGGTAATTTGGTTACCACGGGTTATGTCTCGTCTTATGCCAACATCGTTTCGATTGAGGACGCGACTTATACGGTTGCTACGACGCAATCTGGCGCAGTCTTTACTTTGAACCGTGCGGCAGGAATTGTTGTCACGTTACCAACGGCGGCAGCAGGTCTACAATATACTTTCATTGTAGGCACGACCTTTACAGGGGCCGGTCAGATCAATACGGGAGCAGCCGATGATCTTTACTCTGGTTTTGCTCAAATATTTGACAATGCCCAAACGACTGACACAAACACCTTTATTCCTGATGCTAGCAACGATGATACGATAGACCTTGGTTCGGTAGAACAAGGTTGGCTTGTTGGTGGCATTATTCGTCTAAAAGCGACAACGGCTGCTGTATGGCATTGTGAAGCATTCCTCTCTGGTGATGGCACTTTAGCAACACCGTTTGAATAAGGGGGATATAAATGTCCTCTGATATTCAGTCTACATTTGTAGAAGCTGCGGCAGCAGATACTGATGGTATTTCTACGGCGGCGGCTGTTGCTAATAACGCTAACTTAGTCCTTGGGGGCGCACTTGCCTCTGGGGGCGCGGTTACGTTCGATCAACCTCGTAATATAACTATTCTTAGCGCTGGTGATGATTCAGGTATTTCATTTACAGTAACAGGCACAGATGAGACTGCCACTGCTGTAACAGAATCTATTACCGGGGCAAACGCAGGTACGGCAACTGGGTCAACTTACTTCGCTACTATTAGTCAGATAGCGGCGGTGGGTGACCCTGCTGGCAATGTTAGTGCTGGTTCTGGTACTTCTATCGCAGCTCCTATATTCCGAGGTCGTCTACGGCTCCGGGGGCTTTATGCTGTCAATACTGGAACGGCGGGTACGATTACCTTCAGGCAAACTTCCTCTACTGGTAGCGTTCGTATGAAGTTTAATACTGTAGCTTCCGCAAATACTACCCAGTATCCCGATGTTCCTGATGACGGTATCGTATTTGAAAGTGGTGGGTATGTACTTTACACGCAAACCCATCTGTCTTCGATGACGTTGTTCTATGTAGGATAGTTACAGTGCATATGTACTACAAGTCTGGTGGTAAAGTACGTAAGCCAGACAACATGCCCGCTAGGAATAAAAAGAACTTTCGCTCTACTAAATCTGGAGCGGGGATGACCCGAGCTGGGGTAGCTTCTTATCGGCGTAAGAACCCCGGTAGTAAATTAAAAACGGCTGTAACGGGTAAAGTTAAACCCGGAAGTAAAGCTGCTGGCAGACGTAAATCTTACTGTGCGCGTAGTGCAGGACAGATGAAGAAATTTCCTAAAGCAGCTAAGAATCCGAATAGCCGTCTTAGACAGGCTAGAAAACGTTGGAAGTGTTAGAAAGGAAATTTGATATGCCATATGGACCGGGAACATACGGAAGTAAAGTTGGACGCCCCCCTAAGAAGTATAAAAAAGGTAAAAAAGTAGTTGGTACGGCTGCGCCCGGTAAACCTTATTACTCTAGTAAGGAACTTGGTGAGGGGTTTGAACAAACATTACCTGCTTCAGTTTCTTCAGAACAGTTTCGGCAGGGTCCTATGGGACCTGCTTCTCCTAGAGCGCTTATACAAGATGCAGCAACGCACGGTATGGACTTGTTTAGGGGTGAAGAAGGGAAACGTGGTTCTCGATTTGCTCGTGAGACCGCAAAAGAATTGGTAAACCCTAAGAAAAAGAAGAAAAAGAAAAAAAAGATGAACGCTGGCGGTAAGGTTGGGCGTGGTTATGGTAAGGCACGGGGGGCAAAAGCCTGTAAATACGTTAGTATGAAAGGGGCTTAACAAATATGGCTAATAAGCCTATTGATCCGGTTAAAACGTGTAGCGACCACGCAAGCAAAGCGCCAGAAGACTGCTGTAAGCAAACAGCTCGTAAAACAGTTAAAGCAGGCAGTAAAGAAGATGGTTAGATGTAAGGAAGCATAATGGCTACATCCGGCACAACAGCATTCAATCTGGATTTTACCGAGATTGCTGAAGAGGCGTGGGAGCGTGCCGGGAGCGAAATGCGTTCTGGGTATGATCTACGTACTGCTCGTAGGTCTATGAATTTGCTTACTATAGAGTGGCAAAATAGAGGGATAAACCTGTGGACTATAGATTCCGGTACGGTAAGTCTTACCACAGGAACCTCACAATATACTCTTCCAGCCGATACAATAGACTTATTAGAACAGGCTATACGTACTGATAGCGGCAATACAACAAAACAGTCTGATATTAACATAAGTCGTATTAGTGTTAGTACATTCTCATCTATTCCCAATAAATTAACTCGTGGTAGACCTGTACAGGTTTGGATCGAGCGTCTTAGAGACGCCCCTAAGATAAATGTATGGCCTGTACCAGACAGTAACGATTATACTTTTGTGTACTGGCGTATGCGTAGAGTCGAGGATGCCGGTAATGGTATCGAAACCGCGGATATGAACTTTCGGTTTCTTCCTTGTTTGGTAGCAGGGTTAGCGTATAACATCGCTATGAAAATGCCCGAGTTAGCACCTCGTATAGATATGTTGAAAGCTGAATATGAAGCTCAGTTTGCCCTCGCTTCTGGAGAGGATAGAGAAAAGTCATCCGCAAGATTTGTACCTAGGATTTCAAGGATTTAGTATCGAATCGTGTAATATATTTTTTGAAAATATGACTGTAGGTGTAAGAGTTATATTTGTGTTTTAACTAGACGGGAGTTAGTTATGGATATGGTTATAGATTGGGTTGTAAGTAGAATTATAGAACCAACTTCTTGGATTGCGGTTGGTGTCGGAGCAATTGTTCTTTCCATACTTATACCGGTAGGAACCCCCTATTTTTTAGGTGTTGCTGGGGCTACAGCTATAGCTGGTATGCTTATGAAAGAACAAGGTGGTAAATAGGTTATAGTGAATGCCTGCGCGGTTCGCATCTAGTAAAAATGCTATCGCAGAATGCGATATTTGTGGGTTCAGGTATAAACTAGCTGAATTACGTGAGCTTATTAAGAATGGAGCTACTACCAACATAAAAGCGTGCCCGACATGCTGGGGTCCTGACCATCCACAGAACGAACAAGGTAAATATCCTGTAGACGATCCTCAAGCTATACGGGACCCTAGACCTGACTTTGCGGGGTATGCACAGAGTAGAGCACAGATTGTTCCTATTAATTCGTCAGGGGGTCCTAATCCTACAGGGGAACAACCTATAACATCTATTATTAGTGTTGGGCGTGTAGGACAAGTTACTGTGGCTACTTCTTAAAGGTATATGAGTTATGAACTACACAAGCCTTAAAGCAAATATACAGGATATCTGTGAAAATACATTTACAGACGATCAGCTTGCGTTGTTTACAGATCAAGCCGAACAAAAAATATATAACACTGTGCAGATACCCGCACTACGGCGAAATGTTAGCGGTGCGCTTACTTCCGGCAACAAGTATTTATCAGTACCTACGGATTTCTTATACACCTACAGTCTAGCAGTACTAGACAGTAGTTCGGTACATACTTTTCTTATTAATAAAGATGTGAATTTTATACGGGAAGCGTACCCAAATCCTGCTACTACTGGGGTGCCCGTACATTACGCATACTTTGATGATGATAGTTTTATAGTAGGTCCCACCCCAAATGCTTCTCTTAATGTAGAGCTTCATTATGGGTATTACCCTGAATCTATAGTGACCGCAGGTACTACGTGGCTAGGGGATGAATTTGATTCTGCGTTATTAAATGGAGCTTTACTAGAAGCTATACGGTTTCTTAAAGGTGAACCGGATATGGTAGATAATTACGAAAAGCTCTATGTACATGCTATAGGATTACTTAAAAATCTTGGTGATGGTAAGTTACGGGAAGATGCCTACCGAGCAGGACAATATAGACAAGCCGTAAGTTAGGAGTAGATTATGGCGATTACACAAGCAATGTGTACTTCTTTTAAACAAGAACTATTAGAAGCGGTGCATAACTTTAAGAACAGCGGTGGAGACACCTTTAAAATAGCTCTATACACTTCCAGCGCAAGTTTGGGTGCCGGAACTACCGCGTATACAACAAGCAATGAAGTATCTGGTACGGGGTACACCGCAGGAGGTAATACGTTAACAAGAGTTGACCCTTCTAGTAGCGGCACAACCGCAATTACCGATTTTGCCGATTCGACTTGGAGCAGTGCTACGATTACAGCGCGGGGAGCTTTGATTTACAACGATACTGATTCAGATAAAGCTGTCGCTGTTCTTGATTTTGGGGCAGATAAAATTTCTAGTGGTGGTGATTTTACTATCCAGTTTCCGGCAGCGGATGCGAGTAATGCGATAATCCGCATAGCTTAATTATGAAGAACCAGTTGTGTCAAATACGCATTTAGGAGGTTGGGGACGAGGTACTTGGAACCAAAGTGCTTGGAATACACCTCTATCTGTACTTGTTACCGGTGTTGCAGGCACTTCTGCTCTTGGTTCTGAAACCGTAACAGGCGGCGCGACTGTAGCAGTAACGGGGATAGCTGGTACTTCCGCTCTTGGTTCTGAAGTTGTTGTAGCCGGGGCAACTTTTGCGGTAACGGGGGTAGCTGGGACTACCGCTCTTGGTTCTGAAACCGTAACAGGCGGTGCTACTTCTGCGGTAACAGGGGTAGCTGGTACATCCGCCCTCGGTTCTGAAACCGTAACAGGTGGGGCAACTTTTGCAGTAACAGGGGTAGCTGGTACATCTGCTCTTGGTTCTGAAACAGTTACAGGCGGTGCAACGGCTTCTGTAACGGGAGTAGTTGGTACAGGTAACATAGGTGTTTCGTTAGTTTGGGGTGATATAGATACTAGTCAAACAGCTAATTATCAGGATTTGACTACTACTCAAGTACCGAATTGGCAGGTACTTAACACTAGTCAAACAGCTAATTATCAGGATTTGACTACTACTCAAGTACCAAATTGGCAGATAGTAAACACTAGCCAAACATCGACTTGGGAAATTATTAGTGGCTTTTAGGTGTATACATAGTAGTATAACGCAAACCTAGGAATAAATCATGGCATCGACATATACAACAGGTTTTGGTATCGAGAAAATCGGTTCTGGTGAACAGGACGGTACGTGGGGTACTACAACAAACCATAATTTTGATATTCTTGATCGTATAGCCTCATATAAAGCGGTCGCTATAACAACAAACGCGGATACGGCTACTTTAACTGTTCGCGAAGCATCTCCAGGGTCCGGTACTGAAAATCTTCAAGATGGTATGTACCGCGTAATTAAATTTACGGGGACCTTAGACTCTACTTGTACGATTACAATCGCTCCTAATACAGCGCCCGCTTGGTTCATTATTGAGAATGCCACCAGCGGCAGTCAGTCTATAATTCTATCCCAAGGTTCAGGCGCAAACGTCACCGTCCAGAACGGTAAAAACGCAATTATCTACTGTGATGGCGCAGGTTCAGGCGCAGCCGTTGTTGATGCTCTCGCTGATCTTCAGGTTGGTACGTTGGAAGTTACTGGCGCAGCCGCGATTGACGGTGCGTTAACGGGTAGCTCGACTATTCAAGGTACAACAATAACTGCCACTACAGCGTTTGTGCCAGATGCTTCAGATGGTGCTGCGCTTGGCACAACTTCATTGGAATTTAGTGATCTTTATCTCGCTGACGGCGCTGTAATTGGTTTTGGTGATGACCAAGATGTAACGCTGACCCATGTTGCTGATACTGGACTACTCCTTTCCAGCACAGACCAACTACAATTTGGTGATTCTGGAACGTACATTCATCAAAGTGCTGATGGTGTTCTAGACTTAGTATCTGATACAGAAATTGAAATTAACGCAACCACTGTAGATATCAATGGTGCTGTAGATGTAAGTGGTACTCTCGCTGCTGGAATTACAACGCTCTCTACTTCGACTACAAGCCACCTTTTAAATTTGGTGAGTACTGAAGCTGGTGCGGGTACTGGGCCGGTTTTAGAGTTTTATCGAAATAGTTCGTCTCCAGCAGACAACGACAGTCTGGGCTGGTTAGAGTTTTACGGCGAAGAAGAAACAAGCTCCGATAAAGTTAGGTACGCTCAGTTCGGCGCAAAGATTTTTGACAGCGCAGATGGCAGCTTTGACGGTTCGTTTCTGTGGCAAATGGCGTTGGCAGGTTCTCTTACAGAATTTATGAAACTTTCGCCAACGGGATTCACGTTTAACGAAGCCGGGAATGCGGAACTCGATTTTCGAGTAGAAAGCCAGTATAGCAACCAAGCGCTTTTTCTTGATGCTGGGGCTGGAACTTTTGCCGCAAATGTTACCTCTGCGACGTTCAGCGGAACTATATCTGTACCTACCGATAAAAAGATTTTTCTCGACGGCGGTGGCGACACTTACATCATCGAAAGTGCGGCAAATGTCGTATCACATTTTGCAGGAACCCGTGAAAATCTTAAGGTTGGCTACACGGGCGTTAGCGTAAACGAAGGCGGTAATGATATAGACTTCCGTGTTGAATCAAGCGGCAATGCCAACATGCTGTTTGTTGATGGCGGGAACAACAAAGTTTCTATAGGCACTAATACAAGTGACGGCACCTTGCATGTCTATACCGCCAGTGCTGGGTCAGTTGCAGCTTCCGCTGATGCTGATGAATTAGTGCTAGAAAATAGTGGTAACGCAGGATTGTCTATTCTTGCCGCTGCTAGTTCAAACGCACAAATCTATTTCGGCGAAGGCACAGATAACGACGCTGCGTTCATACAATATAACGGGTCAATTGATGATTTAATATTATCAACTACAAACGCTGGCAGTAAACTTATATTAAAAGCGGATGCTGGCGTCACACAAGTTACTTTTGACGGTGCCGCTGGTTCTCAATTTGCAGAGTTTGCTAACGACATAGGGCTTAAATCGGATAGCTCAAAGATTTATTTCGGTGCAGATAATGATGTGCATATTACCCATACCGCTGATGTTGGTTTAACACTGAACAAGGAACTAGCGGTTGGCGGCGGATCAAATTTAAACGCATCCAATCATTTCACTTTGGATATTGCAGGTGCTACTCGTTATGTAAGAACTACTCTAGATAACAATAGTACAGGCGGTCGGCAATTCTCGATTCACAGTGTTGGCGACGGCGACAGTACAGTGCCAAATAGTTTTGCTGTCTACGATGATACAGCATCAGCTTGGCGACAAAGAATTGATAGTAGCGGTAATGTTGACTTCTATGCTGACATGAGACTTGCTCACGATGGTGCAGTTCTTGGTTTTGGTGCAGATTACGATGTCACTCTGACTCATGTCCACGATACAGGATTGAAACTCAGTTCTGGTGATGTCCTGCATCTGCCTGACAACACAAAATTAAGGCTTGGTGATCTTGGCGATTGTGACATCTACCACGATAATACTAATACTTTAATTCAAAACGGCACTGGTGACTTCATAATAGATGCCGCATCCGATATCATACTTGATGCTGATGGCGGTGATGTCATCTTTAAAGATGGTGGCACTGCTATTGGCACGTTTGCCAACAACTCCAACAATCTGCGCATAGTTTCCAACGTCTCTGACGCTGATATTATATTAAGAGGTGTTGATGGCGGTTCAGCAATTGATGCTGTAACAGTTGATATGTCAGATGCTGGCACTGCTATTTTTAATCACGACGTTAATGCAACATCTGCTGGTTCAAAGTTTATTTTTGGTCACAGTTCTTATCTTAACACCGGAACTAGCGATTATCCTCAAATTCACTATAGCAACAAAGGAAACACGCTTCTTCTAGCAGAGTGGAGTGCGACCAATACGTCAGAGCCTACTCTACGTTTTCTGAAATCCGCAAGTTCAACAATCGGAACAAACACACTTGTCGCTGATGATGAAAATCTAGGTGCTATATCATTTAACGCGGCTGATGGCACAGATTTATTTAGTATCGCTGCAACAATTAAAGCATATGTAGACGGCACACCGGGTGCGTCTGATATGCCCGGTCGCTTAGAGTTTGCAACTTCTGCCGATGGCGCAGATTCTCCAACGACACGAATGACAATTGATTCGGCTGGCACTACCACTTTCGCTGGCTCTGCTATAGGTAATACCTTTGCTGCCAAAACAAACCCCGGTGTAGGTAATGACCAAATCTATCTGGGATTTAGTGCGCCAAATGGATTGATCTACTCTAAAAATTCTTCTGGCGCTCCAGCCTCCAATATCAGCTTGGGAACGACTGCCGCTGATGGAACTACGTCTAACGTTTTAACTCTCAGTTATGACAAAAGCGCCGAGTTTACCGGTGATGTAAAACTCAAGCACGACGGTGCAGTTCTTTATTTCGGCACTGATAGTGAAATTAATTTAGAGCATGTTGCGGATCACGGTCTAAAGACTAACGGTCATCTTAATATTCTTGATGACAAACGTATCTATGTAGGAACTCATAACGATTTACAAATTTACCATGATGGTGATCATAGTCAGATAGCGGATACAGGCACTGGTAATTTATATTTGAGTGGTAGTGTTGTTACTATTGCTAATGTTGGTGGAAGCCAAAATATTGCACATTTTAATGATGGCGGCGGTTGCCATCTTTATTTCGCTAATGACAAGAAATTAGAGACGGTCGATAAAGGCGTTCAGTTCCCCGAAGCTATAATCATAGCTTCAGAAGGCAATAATGTTAACGGACTTTATAAACAATATGTCAGAGCGTTGGGAGACGACCCATCAAATGTAGATTTGGTTGATATAACATTACCCAACTACGCCACTGCTTCTGTAAAAGTCAGAGTAACGGGTCGCGGAAGTTCTGCACTAGCAACACAACACCACAGTGAACAAACTTACGCTATGTCCACAGATACAAGCTCTGTGAATGTTCACTCGGGAACACAGGTTGACATAGATACAGCTTTCACATTAGCAGTCACGACTAGCGGTAAAAATGTGACGATTGATGCAACAGCGTCAAACTGCGGAGGTACTCAAGCCTACGTCGAAATACTGACGAATGCCGCATTTACAGATAATCTTAGTTAGAAAAGGATTTTTAAAATGGCGGCTACTATAACATGGCAGATTACTGAATTAAAATATTACCCAAGTAAAGATGGTAAATCTAATCTTGTGTATCAGGCTCGTTGGTGTTGTAAAGGAGAAGAAGAAAAAGACGGTGAAACATATAGGGCGCTTTCTTCTGACAATATTACTGTTTTCTATAATGAAAGTTCTTCGTTTACAGCTTTTGAAGATTTAACAGAGGATCAGGTTCTGGGCTGGATTTGGAAGAGCGATGCAGATGATGAGTCTGACATTGGCAAAGTAAATAAAACTGAAACAGAAGCCTATGTTCAGGCTGCTGTCGATAAAAAAATTACACCAACTTCTAAAACTGGGCTGCCGTCAAGTTGGTAATTTAACTCTTAGAGGAAAGGATTTTAAAAATGGCTGCTACTATGAAATGGAAAGTAGAGAATCTAGTGTATTACCCAACCAAAGACGGTAAGTCTCAGGTTGTGTATGAAGTTAGTTGGCGGTGCAATGGAACAGAAGAAAAGGATGGCGAAACTTATTCGTCTTCCGCAGCAGGAAATAATATAATCACATACGATGCGGATGCTTCGTTTACTGCTTTTGACGATCTGACTGAAGATCAGGTTCTAGGTTGGATTTGGAAAACCGACTCGGATGATGAAGATGACATGAGTAAAGTAGTTAAAGTTGATGTTGAAGCTAACGTCCAAGCATCAGTCGATGAACATATTACGCCAACCTCTGTCGTAGGGGTTCCCTCTAAGTGGAGTGAGTAGAAATGGAAGATAATAACGAAAACGTCTTAACATTTGGTGATAAATCGTATTCGCCAGATGATTTGAGCGATCAGCAAAAGTATTTTGCAAATCAAATTCAGGCATTGCAGGGTCAACGCAAAAATCAACAGTTTGCTATCGACCAGTTAACCGCTGCGCTTGAGTTTTTTACCGGACAACTTATCGCTAGTTTGCAGCAAGAAGACGAACAAGAAGACTCTTCAGCAGTAGGCTAATACCGTGCCTACAACAATAAAAGACGTTGACGCAAAATTAAATACCCACGAAGCGGTATGTGCGGAACGTTGGAAAGAAACTGTTGAGCGTATAAAACGCCTTGAAATGATTCTTATAGGGTCTGCCGGGGCTGTTATGCTTATGATGGCGGGTATGTTGTGGAAGATGTAGCTCATGATCGAGTTGTTCAATGCCGCTTGGCCCGTCATTGTTGCTTTAGTTGGTTTAATTGTTATTTTAGCCAAAATGCACGGTGATCTTGAAGTACTTAAAGACAAAGTAAAAGTATTGTTTGAGTTGTGGAATGAAAAAAAATGACTCAGAAACGACTACAGCCAGAAAGTACATATAACACTCTTGATCTTGATGGTGATGGAGTTGTTTCTGATAATGAGCTGGCAGCGGCGGAGGCGCTAGAGAAACACGAAAAAGCAGATGCTCAAAGACGTATGGCGTGGATATCTCTTATCTCCATGCTTATTTTTACCGCTATGGTGTTTCTTCCCGTTTTTCCTGACAGTCGTATCAAAGCGTTAGCAGATTTGTTTGGGCTATTTTATATAGGAGTAGCCGGAGTAGTGGGCGCTTATATGGGTATGACTGCATATATGAGTGGAAAAAAGTGAAATATATATGTGGATTAGTACTCTGTTTTATAGCTAGTGAAGCTGTAGCGCAGAATGTATGTGGTATCCGTGAGGAACTTGTTTTGCGGTTGTGGAATAAATGGCAAGAGGCACAAGTAGCTCACGGGCTGGTTAATGATGGTCGGCTAGTAGAAGTATTTGTTAGTAAAGAGGGCTCGTGGACTATTCTTATTAGTGATCCAAGTGGTAGATCGTGCGCGGCTAGTGCGGGAAAAAATTGGATGGTAGTTGAGCCCGTAATCCCAAAAGAAAAAGCGCTATGATAAGCCTTTTGGGTACATTACTAGGTTTTGGTACTTCTATAGTGCCAGAGGTATTGGGTTATTTTAAGCAAAAGCAGGCTAATGAACAAGAATTGGCAATGCTTGAAGCTAAAGCTAACTATGCGGATAAGTTGTCTGAATTAAAGCTAAAGGAACTTGACGCCGAAGCCGATATTGCCGAAGCAAAAAGTATTTATGCTCATGACGCAAATCTTGACTCTGGAAATTTTGTCAACGCTCTCCGCGGTTCTGTTCGTCCTGTTATTACTTACGCCTTCTTTATCCTGTTTTCTACCGTCAAAGGGGTCACGTTATACACGATGGTAGCGACAGACGGTATGGATTTAACAGCAGGTATGCTAGCTGTGTGGGATGAGGAAACTCAAGCCATATTTTCTGCTATTATTGCGTTTTGGTTTGGTAACCGCGCAATGAGTAAAGCTAGGGCGCATATAGGTAGAAAAGAATTATAGGTATGAAGCAACGGTATGAGTCAAAAGAACTTAGTGACAGTAAATCTTCTATTGTTGCGGCGCATACTATAGATATAGTGTGTGATTCTTGTGGTTTCGATGTGGATGAAGATGACTTAAACTCCGATAAATGCCCTGATTGTGGGGCACCTTTGGAGCTAAAACAAAATATAACTATAGAAGTAGCTCCTTTAGTTATATTTGTGGATACTTCGGGGTGATTTATAATGCCACTACAGAAATTACAATTTAAGCCCGGTGTAAACAGAGAGATAACACGTTATTCCGCTCAAAATGGTTGGTACGACTGCGATAAAATACGTTTTAGGTATACTTTTCCTGAAAAAATAGGTGGTTGGGCGCGTATCTCCGGTAATACGTTTTCAGGTGTTTGTAGATCACTTTGGTCTTGGGTTACTTTAACCGGTATTAAACTTGTTGGGGTTGGTACCCACCTTAAATTCTACTTAGAACGTGGAGGATTTTATAGCGATATAACTCCTATACGCGCTACGACTACAAATGCTGCTACATTTTCCGCTACCAACGGGTCTACTACTATAACGGTAACGGACAGTAGTCATGGGGCTTCAGTAGGAGATTTTGTTACTTTTAGTAGTGCTGTTTCTCTAGGGGGCGCTATAACAGCAAGCATACTTAATGCAGAACACCAAATAGTAGAAGTTACTAACGCAAATACATATACATTTACATCTTCTGTGGCTGCAAACTCTTCCGATTCTGGTAACGGGGGGTCTGCTACCGATGCTGCTTACCAAATAAGTGTAGGGTTATCTATCGAAGTGCCGGTAACTGGATTTGGGTCAGGTACTTGGGGATCAGGTACTTGGGGGTACGGAACTCCCGGTGCTACACCTTTACGCCTATGGAGCCAATCCAATTTTGGGGAGGACCTTGTATTTGGACCGATAGGAGGTGGAGTATATTATTGGGATGCTACAAACGATACAACTACTAGGGGGGTAGCGTTATCTAGTTTGGGTGGGGCATCAAATACACCTACGGTTCAGAATTTTATACTTGTTTCAGATATACATAGATTTGTTTTTTGTTTTGGAACAAATACGTTAGGTACTACGACTCAAGACCCTTTGCTACTCCGTTGGTCGGATCAAGAAGATGCTACTAATTGGACACCTTCAGCCACTAATCAGGCTGGTAGTCTTTTGCTATCTCGGGGTACCAAAATAGTAACCGCACAACAATTTAACCAAGCAATTAATGTTTGGACTGATTCTTCTTTGTATAACTTACAGTTTTTAGGGGGTCAGGCTGTATGGGGAGCGCAACTTGTAGGTGATAATATCTCTATAGTTTCGCCCAATGCCGCGGTATTTACTAACGGTGTATCGTATTGGATGGGTAAAGATAGATTTTATATGTACGATGGACGCATACAACCTTTACGTTGTGATTTATTACGTCATGTAGTGGATGATATAAACAGAAATCAGACAGATCAGATATTTGCTGGTACTAACGAAGAATTTAGTGAGATATGGTGGTTCTACTGTTCTAGCGGGTCAAATACGGTAGATAGATACGTAATATACAACTATGAATACCAAATATGGTACTATGGTACTCTTGCTAGGACTGCTTGGCTAGATTCTGGTATTCGTGATTTCCCCCTCGCTGCAACGTATAGTTATAATTTGGTTAACCATGAAGAGGGCGTAGATAATGGCGAATCTGATCCTCCTACAGCTATAAGCGCACACATAACATCTTCAGAGTTTGATTTACAGGATGGAGATAAATTTGGGTTTATACGACGTATTTTACCTGATATGACGTTTTTAGGTTCTACCGCAGATTCACCGGGGGCTACGATGACGTTTTACCCCCTAAAAAATTCTGGTTCGGGGTATACCACACCTGCATCTGAAGGCGGTAATAGTACTGGTACTATAACTAGAAGTGTTGCTGCTCCCGTAGAAGCGTATACGGATCAAGTTAATGTTCGAATACGTGGTAGGCAAATGGCTATAAAAGTAGAGTCTACAAGCGCGGGGGTACAGTGGCAGCTAGGTAGTCCTAGGATAGATGTACGAGCAGATGGGCAAAGATAATGTCACATGATACTACACATAGTATAAGTTTTACTGCCCCTATTCTGCCGTATGCGCCCAATGCGTACGATATAACATACTTTAATTACTATAATGAGGTATTACGGTTGTATTTTAACCGTATTGACGAGGCTTTCAGAGATAGAGGAAGTGAAGAATACTCTGAATCCGTAGCGTGGTTTATGAGTTAATGGCTAATAATTACAAAAACGCTAAGGTTGATTTGACTTCTACGTCTGTAACTACGTTGTATACTACTCCTACAGCTAAAACGGCCATAGTTAAGTCAATTATAGTTTCTGAAGATTCGGGTAACGCAGATACTATAACGCTTACATTAACCAATTCAGCTAGTGCCGTATTTAGTCTGTTTAAAACTAAGGCTGTATCTGCAAATACTACCGTAGAGTTACTGTCTGCCCCTCTTGTGGTCGAAGAGTCTGAAATACTTAAAGTTACGGCTGCTACTGCTAACCGTTTGCACGTTGTGGCTAGTCTGTTGGAGATAGGGTAGGTAGTATGAAGACTATAGATAGCAAAAAAGAGAAAGTTCCAACCGAAGTTGTAGTTGTGTTAGCTGTCGATCAGATTGGTAGTAAGTATGATCCTGCCACTACTATGGCTGTTATAGCTAGGGAAGGAAGTATGCCGTCTGCCGACACCGTGCAATTTGGCAATACTGTTTTTTTAGCCCATAGGGGAAAGGGAGATAACTACAATAAAATGGTTGGTAGGGCGTTTAATATAGATACGGCAAGAAACTTTATTGAGAATGTTTTGCAGTATCTGGAATACCTACGGAGGAAGGGTATTACGCATTATACAGTTTTATTTAGTGGAGAACTAATACTCAAACTCGTTAAAATATTAGAAAATGTAATCAACACTAATTCTGATAGTACAGCTTTCATAAGAAACAGAGAAACTGGCGATGACGAGTACGCAGGCTTTGTTAAATTTGGTAGCGATAATATACCAGAAAGTGTGTAAATGGGTTCCGTAGTAAGCAGTATTGGTAGTTTTGTAGGGGATGTCATCGAGTTTGCTGTTGATGACATTATATCTCCTGTTGTTGATGCTGTTGGCGATGTCGTCAGCGGTATGCTTGATGATCCTATTAGTGCAATTCTTACAGTAGCTTCATTTGTACCCGGTGTAGGTGTATACGCCGCTATAGCAAAAGCTGGGCTAGCTGCGGTTAGAGGTGATTGGACAGGCGCAGCTTTATCTCTTATTAGCGCTGGATATTCTCACTATATAGCTCCCAGTGTAGATAGTTGGATAAGTGAAACCGCGGGAGAAGTATTTGGCACTACTAGTAATTTTGGGGACTTAGGCGCAGAAATAGCTGTCGAAACAGCAACTTCAGGTCGTATTCAAGATATACTTATTGCGACGGGTAAAGGTGCGGCGGGGAGTGCAATTTCCGCGGCTGTTAGAAAGGGAGATATTGGAAATGCCGCCCTTATTGGAGGAATTACGGGAGGGGCTAGTAAATATTTAGAGAGTCGTGAGTTTGTTCCAGAAGAAGGTGTAGATTACGACGATGACGCACATGAAGAAGCTATATATGATATAGAAGCCGCAAAAGAGGCATACGAAACTTCAAAAAACTATTTATACGATGGGCTCTCCGAGGGAACATCCACGGTACGTAATGCTTTTAAAGACCTTCCTGATATAGCCCAAGAAATCATAGTAGATACTGCCGCTGCGACCGCTGCCGCTGCTATTTCCGGTAGGGGTATAAATCTAGAAGAAATACTTCCTACGACGTTAACACAAGCCGCTGCTAAAGTGTATTTGGCAGAAGGAGTTATCAAGGACCTATATCAAACACACTCCGATGCTACTCCCGAGTTTATAAACGGTAGAGTTGCTGTAATAAATAAGGCTCTTGATGGGGTTATTAGGGCTGCATATACAGGCGCGGATGCGTACGCAGCGTTTGAAGGAGTAATGACAGAAGACGCATACAATCAGTTATCTGACGGGTTAATGCGTGTAATTGAAAGTGAAGATGTAGGTGAGTTCCTTAAAGATTACTCTACTAAAAATGACGAGTATTACGCTAAATATGGTGATACCGAAGAACTTAGGACGGAAATAAATACTTTAATTGAAAACGCCCAAGAAAGTCCTTTAGGGGAGTTACACGCGGGGAAGTGGGAAAAAGCTCCATTTCAATTAGGTGAAATGAAAGATAAGATAGCCGCGTATAATAAGGACATACATAGCAATAAAAGAATACAAAGCCGTCAAGTATGGACCGCCGATAGTTCTGACGAGGGCGCAGATGATGATTATAGTCCTTGGACAGATTATGGCCCGGGGCACAATAGAAATTTACCCGGCAGACAAAATACAGGTGAAATGCAGGACGGTGGAGATTTAGGACAGGATGTATGGTACTCCACAGGGCATATAGAATATAGAAGATTTAATAGACCCCAATCTAGTGCTTCTAAAGCAGAACAAAAAGTTATTGAGGCTTGGTTAGATCAACATAACCTTCACTACGATGATTATCTAGCAACAACAGAAAAAATTGAAGAACTAAGGGTTAAATACGACGAAGCAAATGAAGAATTAAATATTAATGAAGGTGTTCTTATTGAAGCGATGGGCACGCTTGATACCGAAGTGGTATCAAGATTAACACCTGTAGCCGCCAAAGGTATGGTTGATAGTTTGCTTCGAGAAAATAAATTTGATCCTGAGTTCTATGAGAGGGCTTATAGAAACGAAGATGGAACGTGGAAAGATGGCGCAGATAGTAGTTTAACACCACACGAACATTGGTTACGTGCTGGGCGTACGAATAGCTTTAATCAAGAATATAACGACGCCCGAGTAGATTATACTATTCGTAAAAATATTGTAACAGATTCTAATATTAAACTTCCTCAAATAGTATGGTCGCGTAACAGAAAAGAGATACTTGAATCTGATAACCCCCAAGAGAAGTATAAAGAACTATTAGATACCGCTACTTCTAAGTATATTAACGATATAAAAATTGCTAACAATATATCTACGGTGGAAGATATAGATGTGGGTGGTACTGACGCTATACACGCTTCTTCGGTAGACCTTCTTGATAATTTAATTCGTGAGGCAGAAGCGAGCGATACGGAGTTCGCAAAACGACCCTTCTACGATAAAATCCCTGTGCCTACTTACGAGAAAACTTATGACGGTGAAGGGTATGAGAGCGTAGACCCCCGCGATATGGGTACAGAAGAAGGGGATTGGATGTTGGGATACGTCCCAGTTGGAGAAGAATATGTATTAGGTAGATATTTAATTAAAAAAGATGAGTCAGGGTGGCAGTCCGAAGAATTTGATCCTAAACTTAATAGGTTCGTTAAGTATGGTCCTCAACCCGGTGACCTTAGTGCTCCAACCTATAAAACTTATAAAGAAGAAAGAGATGCTGAACATCTAAGAAAACTAGAGGCTACAGGGGCAAAGATTGATTATGAAGCTCTTAAGAAAAGAGCTGTAGACCTTTTAACTACACAAGCAGATAATATTATAAACGCGTTTAGAAGTGAAGATACTTATGAAGATAAGGTAGCAAAAAAACTTTATAATGATTGGAGAGCGCAGGGCCATGATCTTAAAGCTATGGCAAAATTAATAGGGGAAATGGATGTTACAGAACCTTTAGGTACTTTAGAAGCTATTGTAGCTCTTCAGGAAACCGAAGATACATTAGGCGAACTTATTGCTTTTAAAAATGCAGTTAAAGAAGAAGGAATAAAATCAGAGGAAATGCAGGACCTCTACGAACGTATTACAAATGGATTTACGGTTACGGAAGAAGATCAAGATGCGTTTGCTATATTTGAGGAAGAATCTAACGCAGATAAAATAGTAGCAAACTGGAAAGAAGAACAAATAGATTCACGAGAACGTTATATTACAGAATTACAAAATTCGGATAGCGCATTCAAACCTTTTTATTCTGATTCGTTTGGTGCCGACGTAATACCAAAGATAGACCCATCCGCAAAAGGTACTCTTTTTATCCCCCTTAGAGCTATTGATGGCCCTATGGGGTACGATAATATCCAACTGCGGAAACATATAGAGGATATAAATAGCGGAATTAAGTTATCTCCTGCCAAAATAGCTGAATTAAGTAGTTCTGAACGCGCTTTATATAATGTTGCTCAATTCGTAGCGAGTCAAAAAGGGAAGTTCGATGATGCAGCTTCGCCTATAAGAACAGCCTTTAATGCCGCGGTTCTAGCTGTAGATGCTGGTGGCGAGATGCTTAGAGCTTTTACTGATTTTGGTAGGTTTGTAGGCGCTGCTCCTGAAGGTACCGATTGGAGTGCAGTAGTTGATTCTGTATCGAAAGCAGCAACCGCTTCTTATACTGAAGACTATAGGGCGGCTCAAACAGAAATACATAAAAATATTAAAGACGCTAAAGGTTTTTGGGGTACGCTTTCTGCGGCGGGAGAATCATTTACTAAACATCCGGGTGTATTTCTTGCGGATATTGTAGCTAAAGAAGTTATACAAGAATTACCACTTATAGCTGCTTCGGCTGGTACTGGATTAGCTGTAAGTGGAGGTTTAAGAGCTGTTAGACTCTCTAACACGTTAGCTAGAAATATAGGTGTAAGTACAGCCTTAACAGAAAATAACATTTTACAAATGGTGGAAACTGCGGGCGGTGCTTCAGGAGAAGCATATCGCCGTATCTATAGGGCAGTAAAAGATACCGGAATGTCTGATGCAGAGGCAGATGCTTATGCAACTCAAATGGCGCTTACCATAGGAACCACCGCGGCTATATTTGAACTTACTGCCGGTGGTGGTAAAGACATTATGGATAAGTTTGCGGCAAGATTTGTTGGGGGAAAACAAACCGCGTTTAGGAGTTCGTTAGAGGAGTGGAAAAGAAGAGCTAAAGGTATTGGTAGAGAAGGTATTACAGAAGGTTTTGAAGAAGCAGCTATACAAGAATTTTTAACGTCGCAGGCAATATACTCAGCAACAGGCGAAGTACCGTTTGATCTCGCGGGTGATATGACTTACGCGGCTATTCAAGGGGTATTAGGAGGTTCAGGTACTGCGGCAACTATAGTGGCTATGGATGTATTAGGTACTGATTATAGTAAATATTTTCATACGCCACCACCTACAGATGTAGGTAGTCCAGCGGGTAATGCGCTTGTAAATTATAATCCTATTATAAGAGATTCGTTTAACGACGCTTCTCAAAATCCTAATAGCCCTGATTATGATTCGGCTGCACAGCAAGCAGGTGAGGAGAATTTAAAGGACGCATTTGGGTGGAATGAATTTTTCAATAATGATGGTACAATTATTGACTTTGAGCGAGATTCTGAAGGGGTATGGCGTGACAACCTTAACGACGCCACAAACGTACTAAATACTGTAAACCCCGATAAGTACACTACGATAGATGAAGTTAAGACAGCGTTTGCCGATGCGGGTACTGAATTAAACGATATACCGGGTGCTACTGATTTTACGCCTACATACAATGAATTATTACCGTATACAGGCGAAACTTCTTTAGACCTAGGTACTATACGCACTGTCGTTGATAACGCTACTTTCGGTACAGCCGACGCAAATCGTATCGCTACCGAAGCTGGTTACACACTAGGTCCTGACGAGTTAGCATCTTTTATAGCAGGATTAGACGAAGGTGTATCTTCCCCTGCCGATATAAACAACGCGCTACTATCTCATATAGATAAACGACAGCTTGATTCTGAAGAAGTAACCGAACTTTTGGGGGGTGTTCCCGCTACACCAGAGCAAATAGCAGCACTAACGGGGCAAGGTGGACCTACCTTCCAAGAAGATCAAACGGGGGTTGTACAAGATTATCGTGGACTACGTGAGGTAACTACAGATGAAGTAGTAGCTAAGTTTGCGGACGAAGGTTACACGCGCCCCGATGCCGAGACTGATCCTGAAGGTGCCGCTGCATTTGATGCGGAAATTGCTAAATACGTTGGAGTATCCGCGGACCCCCTAGAAGAAGATACATTCGGCAGAATTATAACCGATATAGACCCCAGATATATTACAGAGGGCGAAGCTAGGCAGGTCTACGAAGACTTAGGAATAGTATCCCCTATCAAGTCCGACCTAGACAGATTCGTTGGGTTGGGGGATGAGACTAGATTATCTGCTGATGTAGAGTCTTATTTACCTGTAGCCACGTATAATTATCTGGCCAATCTTAAAAATGAAGGTGTTACTAGTACCGAACTTGATACCCTACGCGATGTTCTTGGTGGTGGTATAAGTGATGTTCGTACTGATTTAGGTAAAGATATAGCCGGTGTACGTACTGATTTAGGTGAAGATATAGCCGGGCTTGATGCGAATATAGATGATGTTGCAAATATACTCGGCATACCGGGGCGTGATGTAACATCAGCCGATATAGCTATAGTTGAAAGTCTTATTGCCGATCAGATAGCTGCTGATGCCTTAACCGACGAACAATTAATATATGACGTAACAGGAGATAAGGCGGTAGGGGCAGAAGATTTAACCATGTTACAGAATATTATGGCAGGTACTGCTTCAAAAGCGGATATAGCAGCTACAAATCCGTTTGCATCTACAGGGTTATATGGAGCTATAGATACTTCCACCGCTAATCAATTAGCCGCGCAACAGGCTCAACAGGCTCAACAAGCTCAACAGGCTCAACAGGCTCAACAAGCTCAACAGGCTCAACAAGCTCAACAGGCTCAACAGACGCAAACGGCTATACAAACAGCTATCGCTAATCAGACAGCGGTAGAGGATCAAAGACGGCAGCAGGCAGCAGATCAACAATTCATGGCCCAATTACTACAAACAACCCCAGTAAAAGTAGATACACCGGACCCGAAAAAAATAGAATATGTATATGATCCGTTTGGTGATAGTATATTTGCTACCAAGCAACAAGAAGACATATATAAATCGTCGCGCCCCGGCGGTACTTTTGCTGCTAGTGGTGGACTTATAGAAGATGAAACAGATACAATATTACGGGTATTAGAGGGTAGATAGATGTCGGACCCAAATGATTTAGCCGCAGGATTTAAACCGCTAGTTGGTGTACAAGATGTAACTCCAAGTAGGCAGCAGCCTACTAATAATGCCCTTTTTAATAATCTTGCGAATTTGGGTATAGCTAGCGCAATTCAGGCTTTTGGAGGTAACGATCCGCAGATTGAAAAAGTAGGGTACCAAGGAGGTATTCCTGAATATACGTCCTTACGTGAAAGAGTCCCCTATACAAATGATCCGACTCGACGCCCCGGTAGTGGTGGGCAACGATATTTTACTGATGTAGGGTTTTCTAGGGCTCCTGAAGACCCATCTGTACTCGCCGCACAAAATCTATACAATATTGCAAGAGAAGATACACGAGCTGTACCTCCTGTTCAAAGTGGTATTGGTAGCGCCATAAGTTTTGTTGATTTAGACAAACTTACTTCTTCCGAATTACAAGAAGAAAAAAGCGGTATCGCCAACGAACTACTTAGGTTACGGGGTAGTACTGCTCCTGCTCGTATTGCTCCTGCTCGTACTGCTCCTGCTCCTGCTCGTACTGTTCCTGCTCCTCCTGCTCGTACTGTTCCTGCTCCTCCTGTTCGTACTGCTCCTGCTCCAGCTCCTATTGCTCCTGAGATAGATTACGATAACATCGGCCATTATATTTCTATTCCTACTGCTCCTACTCCTATTGCTCCTGAGATAGATTACGATCAACTTTCGCCACGTATTATAGACGCTCTAAAAGATAACCCACGAGATGTAACCTATTTTGAGCATACCAATATCTTTGGGGAGGTTGAAAGGGCGCCGACTTCTACCCTGTATGGTATGAACCCTTATACACTACCAGAAGGTTCTTCAAGGCGTAGTCTTTTTGAAGAAACTGGGTGGGTTCCTCCACAGGTAGGGACCGTACTGTACCCCAGCGATCAACTTTGGCGTAATGAAAAAACAGGGGAAACATTTGAAGGGCGAACAGGGTGGACACCTCCTAGCAAAGATTGGGTAGCTACAAGACAGTTTCTGGCCGCAGGAGGCATGGCCCAAGCAGACCCAAGATACTTTGCTGGGTCTAGTGATGGTATGGCTGATCTGCTACCTGCTAATATAGACGGACAACAGGAAGCTAGATTAAGTGATGGCGAATTTGTAATGCCTGCGGATGTTGTAAGTCATCTTGGTAATGGAAACTCTAATGCCGGTGCGGATGTTTTGTATAATATGATGGATCGTGTACGTCAGGCCCGCACGGGTACAGAACAACAAGGACGACAGATAAACCCTAACAAAATGTTACCTGTTTAGGAATATAGATATGTCAACACCTTCTACTCTTACCTCTACTACTCCCGCTACTCCTACGGCTACAAGTACGGCACCTCCGGCTATTGTAGGACAAAATACTGGTCGGGAATCTGCTCTATCTACTTGGGTAGGTCCCTATGTTACCGATATGTTGGGTAAGGGCGCGGCTTTAGCAGATCAACCTTACGAAGCCTATACAGGACAACTAACGGCTGGAGAGTCCGCTCCTCAAACACAGGCATTTCAAGGAATTGCTAATCTTGCTGTACCTACTAGTGAAATGGGGGCATTTACTCCAACCGAATTTACTTCGGCAGAAGCCGCAAGAAGGATAAACCCTTTTATTGATACTGCCTTAAACCCGCAAATAGCTGATATGCGGCGGCAATCGGAAATTCAACGTATACAAGATACAGGAAGATTAAGCCAAGCCGGTGCCTATGGTGGTGGACGACAGGCTGTTATGGATGCCGAACGTAATAGGGGGCTGCTAGATCGTATAGCACGTACACGAGGGCAAGCTCAATTACAGGCATATGAAGATGCGCGTAGTCAGTTTAACATCGAACAAGATAGAGAACGGCAAGCTCAAGAATTAGTTAATAGGTTTGGATTAGATGCGCTTACCAAACAAGCGGGGTTAGGCCAACAACAACGGGCTATTGAAGCTGAAGGTATAGCTGCGGATAGAGCGCAGTTTGAACAAGAACGAGAATATCCGTACAAAATGACGCAGTGGCAACATTCTCTCCTATCAGGGTTACCACTAGCAACACAGAGTTACACTTATGCCCAGCCAAGCGGGCTATCTAATATTCTCACTGGAGCATCTGGGGTTGGTAGTCTGGTTAATCAACTTCTTGGTGGTGGTAGTGGTGGTAGTGGTAGTGGTGGTGGAATTATGGACCTTGTAAGTGGGTTATTTAGTGGTTCGAATACCTAAACGGGAATTATATTATGAATATAGGCGGTATAGATAGTCAGGTTCGGAATTTAGCAGATGCTAATCGTGGTAACCCTAATGCGTTAATGCAGCAGCAAAAACTAAACCCGAATACCCTAAATTTATTAGCCTTAGAAAAGTTAAAACGAGAAAAAGACGCGGCAGCTAAAGAACTTCAAGCGTCTATGCCGAATCAACAAGGTACCATTGCAGATCAACGTATGGCCGAGGCTTTAGAAAATACTAAAAAAGAAATGCAAGGGGGGATTGCAGATGTTGCTACACGAGCAAAACAGGTAGGTGGAGTAAATAACCAACAGGCACAGCAGCAGCAGCAAAACATGCAGAGGGTAGCTCAACAGGGCGTTGCTACCCAACCAGCACCGAATATGGCGCGTATGGCTGGTGGCGGTATTGTTACTTTTGCAAATGGCTCTCTGGTTAATGCACAAAACTTAACAGAAGAACAAACGCGGTTTCTTAGAAGCCAAGGGTTTAGTGCTGCTCAAGTAGCAAGTATGACTCCCGATAAGTTAAACGATGTGCTGTTAGGTATGAGGACACTCGCTGCTCCACCAATGAGTGAAAGAGAACAAGCACTACAAAGATTATCAAGTACTCCTCGACAACGTATGTTAGAAGGTACGCAAACCCCTACGGCAGCGCAAAAAGAGCGCGTAGGAATTCCTAATATAGTTCCTACAGGAAGTGTACCACCAAACGTTGCTGCGGAACGGCAAAGGGCAGAGCAACAACGACAACATATTTCAGGAACAGCCGGTGGTGGGGTAGATCAAATGCCCGTTGGCGGTATTGCTACACCGCTTAATACAGGTCCCCTAAGTGGGATAAACAGGGCTCTTCCTGCCTCTACTTCTTCTGTTCCTACTGCACAACCTCGTGGTGGACTAGGAGGTGATCTATCTGGTTTACATAGTCTCCTTGGTTCAAAACAAGTTCCGGCAGGGCAAGCTATGACAGGGCAAGCTACGACAACACAAAGAAAAACAGATGCCCAAGGAGCAGAAGCTGCGCGAGGAAAGGCTGTAGATTGGGCTGGAGGAGTATTAAATAGAGAAGGACATGCCGCTCAACGCGCCGATATGTTACGTAGGCTGCAAGAAGACAATCGTACCTCTAAAGAAGAACGTGAATATTGGGCATTAAACGATATGCTTGCCCGAGCCGGGGGACAGGGGGCGTTATCTAATATAGCAAGAGGCGCTGCCGATATGCGTACCGCGGCGCGTAGAGAAGATAAAGCTGATTTAGCTAGAGAATTAGGTCTAGAAGAAAAAGGTATTAAGGGTGATGTAGATATTGCTAAAGCCCAAGTTACAGCGGGCACGGCTGCGTCTAAAGCGGCGTTAGAAAAATCAGCTAGAGATACTCTTAATAGTATTAAGAAGAAACAGGTTGCTGCTACTTCTGCCACGGCGAAAGAAAAATTATTTGTAGATATCACTAAGGCTATAGCAAAAATAAAACAAGAAAACTCCGCGGATGTCGAAAAAAGAATTTCAGAAAACGTTAATATGTTTGAACTACGTCGGGCAGCTATGGACGGGGATACAGACGCTATAGCTAAAGTGAAAGCGTTTGAAAAGAAAGCCCGAGAAGAAGCATATACAGAAGTTAACGCTACGCTGATTGAGTTAGAACGACTACGAGAGTCAGTAAGTAGGCAGCTAAGCGGTTGGGGACGACCTAACATATCGCAAAAACAACAACAACAACGACAACCACAACAACAACAAGAATACCGATAGTAGGAATTATTACAGATGCCTACATATTCAGCCGTAGCTTCTGATGGCGTAAGATATGATATTGAGGGTCCACCGGGGGCTACTCAAGAAGAAATACTAGCCGCTATAGAAGATGGTATTTCGTTTGAATCAGATATCGAAAGAAAACGTGCTGAGTACCTAGCCTATCTGCGTGACCGAGAAGAAATACAACCAGAGCCTGAAGATGAAAGTTTGTTTCTTACTAATATTGGAAGGGGTATTGACCAACTTCAACAAGCATATGGCTCTGCTTTAGAAGGTGTAGGTGATGTTACTGGGCTTGAAGGGCTAGAACAATACGGGGCTGATGTATTAGAAGAAAATAGGCGGCAGCTAGAAGAAACTGCTGCTGCTGCACGTAGCACAAAAGACATTGAAGGCTTAGGTAGTTTCGCTACGGAATATGTTCCAGCAACTTTTGGAGCACAAATCCCCCAACTAGGTAGTACACTAGCTGGCTCTGCCACGGGTGCTGCTATTGGTTCTGTTGTACCGATTATTGGCCCGGCTGTAGGGGCTATAGCAGGTGGTATTGCTGCTAATTTACCTTACTTCTTTGGTGCTAATCGTGAGGCTCAAAAAGAAGAAGTTGAAAAAGGAAATCGGTTAGAAGTAAGTAATAGCGCCGCAGCACTTACAGCAATACCACAGTCAGTTCTTGACTTTATAGCTGATAGATTTCTTATTTCTGGGTTTACTGGAAAAGCCCTTACTGGTGGTGGCATATTTACTAGGGCTGCTACAGGTGTTGGTAAAGGTATAGTTGCAGAGGTACCTACAGAAATTGGCCAACAGGTATTAGAACGGGTTCAAGCAGGGCAAGAGCTTACTAGTGACGAAGCACTAGATGAATATTTTGAAGTTGCAGTAGCGGCAGGTCTTATCGGTGGTACAGTACGCGGTACAGGTGAGGTACTTGGGGGGCGTCGTAGACCTTTAGATACAGAACCTACCACCGAAGAACAATTGGCATTACCTCCCGCTGAAGAGCGGTTAGCGTTACCTCCTCCCGATATATTTGACGAAAGAGGGGCTATTCGCGCACAAGATGATAGCGCCCTGCCTATATTACCCGCACCTGATGCTCCTTTAGCTTTACCTGCACCAGAGGGTATAGCAGGACTATTACCTCCCCCTGCTGTACCTACTGATCCTGAAACAGGGGCTATTCTTACAGGAGATGAAACTGGAGTTGTTGTTCCCGAAGCTCCAGACAGGGGCGCTGCATTACGTTCAGAGATTGAAAAAAATAACGAAGAAATTGTTAAGTTAAAAAGAAATACTATGGCAGGGTTTGAGACCGGCGCTGCTTTCGATGTTATGGCCCGTATAAAGGAATTAGAAAGGCGTAATGCTTTACTTAACCGTGATGCAGGAAATATCGAAGCTGCTATACCTGTTGATGATCCACGGTTTGCAGCGGCAGAAGAACAAAAAAGGCAGCAAGACGCTGAAGCTATAAGGCAGCTAGAAGAAAGTACTACTCCTATAGCTGCGGGGGATTTACGTCAAATAGTAGAGGGACAAGAAACTCCAGATACTGCTCTCGGACAGGCTTTCCAAGAAGCTGTAGTAACACCAGAAGTAACCCCAGAGGTAGCGCCTACCGAACCACTCGCTGCTTCCGCAGAAGTACAAGACGTAACGCCAGATGTTATACCCACACAAGCATCTCTTTCGGGTTTAGGAAGACCTTACGCACAAACGCTTAGGGATAGGCGACGAGGTACTGATGAAAGACCTATAGAACCACGTATTTTTAATGAAGAGACACTTAACGAACTTGGGATACCAACAACCGCTGCTATACGTAAACGTATTATAGGGAAAGATTTCAACGACTCAGAAGTACGTCAGGATTTAGCTACTTTCGCTGGTAGACCAAGAACACCGAAGAAAGCAAAATCTAATATAAATAGATTATTATCTGCAACTCCTGATGAACAAACAGATATTTTTGGAGTTAAAGATGATAGAAAACCGGCACCTAGAGACGCTGTTAGGGACGCAGTATCTGTGGCTGCAGGAGTTGACGACAGAACAGGTAGAGCACGCGTTCAGGATACTGTCGAAGGGACCCCCGCTTCTGTACCCGGAGATACCCAAGGAACTGAGACACTTGATCCCGCACCAGTGGTGGGCCTTGAGCCTGATACTAGAACACTTGATGTTGGAGAAGGAGGAGCACAAGCTGAATTAACTCAAGAAACTGAGGCATTTTCTGATGAAGATTCTATCCAGCAACTTGATACAATAGATGCCGAAATAAAAGGACGCGCTGCTTCCGCAAAGATACGAAAAAAACCAGGACCAAAAAGGCGCGCTGCTTCCGCAAAGACAGAAGAAAAACCAAAAACTAAATCAAAAACTACACCAACAGGAAGAACACCAAGACAAAAAAGAGTGGCACAAGAAGCCGCTGCTAGAGAAGTCCAAGGGGTTACTACAACTGAATTCCCGCCGTCCGTACAAAAAGCAGAAAACGATGTTGCCGAAGCACGAGACGCTGTAGGTGAACCCTTAGTAGAAGGTCAGATATTCCATACCCCCGAACAGCTAAGGGCTTGGGGAGTACCGCCGGGTCCTCTGGCTACGCGACTAAGTGAACCCTTTACTCCTGTCACAGAAGAAAGTCAGGCGCAGGAAACCGCTCAAAAAAGACGTACGAAAGGGCAGAATAGGGAGATAAAAGAGTTTACCAAGGTATGGGATGAAGCTGCTTCTAATAACCTGAAGATGTTTGTATCTGCTACGGATGTAAGAAGTTATATGCACGAACGTTTGCAGCGTGTCTTACGAAATAATCCAGACCCGTTAACCGAAGGAGATATCCGCAAAGTACGGGGGTTGTTAGAAGGAACTAAAACCAGAACTAGAAGTGCGGGTGGTGCTACTAGGTTGTTTTTTAGCAGGCAACCTGACCCTGTAAACGGTTTAGTGGAGATAGCTTATGCCCTGACCGGAGGTAGGACAGTCAGCCTGAACGGTATGACTGACATACAGAAAGAATATTTTAGGGGGATGAATGCGGCTAATGCTGATATAGCCTTAGCGTGGGTTAAGAATAACTTGTCTGAGGGCGCGCACAGTTGGGTTTTATCTTATAACGCGGACCTATGGGGGCGTCCAAGCGTAGAACAAGCTACAAAAACCACGCAGGAAGAAACTAAAAAATATCTAGCTGCCGATGCAGTAGCCGCTGTCGATGTAGATGCCCATCCGATGATGGGTGTGGCGCTTATACAAGGGAATGTTAAAGGTGCGCTACGTATAATCGCAGCTACTACGGGTAACAAACGACTTGCCAACGTCGCTAGACGGTTAGGCGGTAAACTGGGCGATACCAAGGTAGAGGTAGTCGAGAACCTTACGGACGAGCTTGGCGTGCCTATGGCTGGGTATTTTGATCCCAAGACGAACACCATAAGGCTCGATGCTAAAACTGGTATCAACACGCACACCGTATTACATGAGACGACGCACGCGTTAACTTCCGCCACGCTTGCAAACAAGTCTCACCCTGTAACCAAGAAGCTAGAAAAACTCTTCAACGATATTCAAGATTCTCTTGGAGATGTATACGGTGCGCGTAATGTAGATGAGTTCGTATCGGAAGCATTCGGTAACGTCGAATTCCAGCAGTTCCTCGCAGGCATAAACCCCAAGGGTGGACCCATAAGCGCCCTGCAACGGTTCGCTAACATCGTAACTAATTTTGTACGTAGTATTCTGGGTATGGATACGAAGCCGCTAAAATCGGATTCGGTGTTGGATAGAACTGACCAACTTGTAAATTCTATACTGGCCCCGGCTCCGCAACATCGTGACGCTGGTATTCTATATATGAATTCTGACTCCGCATCAGTTGCGGGTATTATGAAGAACCTAGGTACATTCTCTAAGGGTTTCCCTAAACTCACGAAGGAATACCGAAAAGGCTTTGTAGACGCTGTAGAGCAATCAACTATAAGCGACAAGGCCAAAGAGACGTTGGCGTATATATCCCCCATGCAAGCCCTAGCCGATATGGCGGGAGGGTTCGGTTTACGATCAGCGCAAAAACTGCATGATGCTATACAACTAATGAATGGTTCACAGGGTACGTCTGATACACAGCTAGATGCTGCCGCTGATCGGTTAACCAATTGGCTTAAAGGAAAACCTGACGCCACTAAGAAAGCCTTTAATAACCTCGTATATCAAAGCACCACCCAGCAGGTAGACCCGTATGCGCTTGAGGAAAAATATGAAAATAACGCCGATAAGTTAGCGGTGTGGAAAGACATGCAGGAGGATGTCAAGACTATAGATACGGGTGGTAAAGAAATATACACGCTATTACGGAATCAGTACGCTAGGCAAGCTGTACAACTTCAACGAGTTTTAACCGATGCTATTGATAATGTTAAGGATGCTGATGGTAACAATATAAGTAAGGATGCTAAGAAAGAACTTAAAAAGACTGTGTTCGATAAGATATTTGAAAAGAACCGTATTGAACCGTACTTCCCCCTTACCCGTGAAGGTGATTACTGGTTATCATTTACCGGGAAGGACCCCAACACTGGTACACCCGAAACCGTGTACATGGCGTTCAAGAGTGGTGGAGAGCGAAACGCATTTATAGAGAATATTGAGGGAGACCCTGACGTTGTTAAAGGTACTATAAATCAATACTCTAACCCTAGAGAAATGACTAAGGGTGGAGGAAGAGTACCGGATACGTTTGTAGCAGAAACCCTACAGTTATTAACTAATGCCAAGGTCGCAGAAAACGTGCAACAAGAGTTTCTGCAAATTTTCCTACACACCATGCCTGAGTCTTCATTCGCCAAACAACTTATCAGCCGCGGTAGGAAAGGCCAAGGTGAACTGGGGTATATAGAAGACGCTGAACTGGCGTTCCGACAAAGGGCGTATGATATGGGCGCACAGATAGCCCGTATGAAGCATACTAGAGAAATAAACGACATTATGTCGGACCTGAAGAAAGAGTACGAAACAGAACAAAAGGGCAAAAATGGCCCAGATAAAAGGTCTGCTAGGATATTCTACGAAGAACTACAGAAACGTGCTTCCTTTGCTAAATCCCCGCCTAGAGACGCAGCGAACAGATTAGCAGCGCAGGCTAACCGTGTCGCTTTTATAGGCACGATTGGTCTCAACGTGTCATCCGCATTAGTCAACGCGTCACAAATACCTTTGATGATGTATCCTATTTTGATAGGAAAATACGGTATAGGTCCCGCTACAAAAATCTTAGGTAGTTCTATGGGGCTTATAAAAAATAGTGGGATCACACGGAAAATAACTCCTCTGGGAGAAGATAAATCCGTACAGGTTGGGGGTATGCCATCCATAGATAACTATTTTGAACTGCGTGGGGATGGTAGCTTTGGGATACGAGAAGAAAAACTTAAAGGGTTAAGTAAAGATAGAGAAAAGGAGATACGTGACCTACAAGCTCTAGTGGAGAAGGCGTCGGCACAAGGACAACTTAATCGCTCGTTATTCTATGATACTCTGGGTGCCGAAATGTCTGGACGCGCCAAAAGTAAATGGGACATGACGAACGCCTATTCTGCTTTCATGTTCCATCAGATAGAGCGTTTCAATCGTCAGGTTGCTATGACCACGGTTTATAAACTGGAATTGGACCGTTTAAGAACTAAGGACCCGAAGAAAACTACTGAAGCGGAACGGGGCATGTCCGATGCCCAGATGCAGGAAGCCGCCTCTACAGAGGCTATATATCGGTCACAGGAAATGAATGGTGGGGCATTCCTAGCTACAGCCCCTCGTATAGCACAAACCCACATTGGCCGTGTAGCCATGATGTACAAGACTTTCGGTCTTCAGATGTACTACACGATACTGAAGACGGGTAAGATAGCTTTCTCAGACGCAGATCCGATTGTGAGACGTACCGCACAGAAACAACTAATAGGTATATTAGGATCATCCGTCTTATTGTCTGGAGTACAGGGTATACCCATGTTCGGGGCGTTCCTTTTAGCCGCAAATATGTTCTTGGATGACGATGAAGAAGATGCCGAAACTTGGGTACGTCAGGCGATGGGTGAAGGTTGGTATAATGGTGCGTTGAACGCAACACTTGGCGTAGATGTAGCCAATCGTATCGGACTTGGTAACCTCATATTTAGGTTGAACCCGTATGCTCAAAACCAATCTGCGGCAGATATAGCTATGCAGGCTATTGGTGGACCCGCGTGGAGTGTAGGTTCGCAGTTCGGGCGGGGTGTAATGGATGTAATGGATGGTGAGGTACAACGTGGCGTAGAGAGTATGTTACCCTCCGCGCTCCGTAATGTGGCTAAGGTGGTTAGGTATGGAAGTGAAGGGGCTATCAATACCCGAAAAGGTAACCCCATATACGACGATGTTACTACAGGTGAACTACTATTTCAGTTGTTTGGTTTCGCGCCTACCGGTTACACGTTACAAATGGATATAAACCGGAGCAAAAAAGAAATTGAACGTGGTACTGCCAAGAGACGTAAAAGGGCGTTAGATGATTTCCATATGGCTCTTGCTATGGGTGACGATGGGGATATCAGATCGGCATTTAAAGATGTTATTTCTTACAACAAAAAACACCCTAGTTGGGCTATCACAGGTTCTACCATACAGAAATCTATGGCTATGAGGTTTAAAACTGCCGCTAAGATGCACAACGGCGTGACCATCAACCCAAGTCTAAGCGCCGATTTACTGGCGCATGGTAATGATTTCTGGGGAGAGAGCGGTATCAACCTAGCGAAATTCTTAGATTTAGATTTGGACTTCTAATAAAAAACCCCCCGTGATTATTGGCGTTATCACGGGGGGAAGATGGGTGTAGCAGTACAAACCACTACAAAGGAGAACCGACAGTCAG
>VTLG01002273.1_pt1 | contig 42794 bp, 60 predicted proteins | sample 4694571 | NCBI WGS metagenome assembly VTLG01 (sample SAMN12604809, study PRJNA352737) | marine metagenome | biome: ENVO:00000447; feature: ENVO:00000209|ENVO:00000569|ENVO:01000036; material: ENVO:00002151; isolation source: viral sequences binned using virsorter ...
ATTCTTATTCTCAGCAGCAGCATTACCAATGCGGTCAATGAATTCTGCAATCCCTGAACAATCAAGTTTTTGGGATACCTGATTCCTCAACCTGGTAGTCTTTTGCTGTAAGACATGCTGTACATCCGAAGCATAACGCTGGACATACGAGGTTTCAATATCACTAAATGTTGGCATATTGTTCCATATAAAATATAGATTAAAAAAACGCAGTACGCCATGAGGCGTATGCAACTAAAACAACAGCCTAGCGATTATCCTATTGGGTCGCAGAAAAAAAGTTAGAAGGTCTTGCGATTATCTTCTTCGTTCTTTTCTATTTGGCATTAAGGTCCAGGATAAGCTGTTTTAAATAACTTATCCATCTTGTCCATAGCAGCCTTATGACCAGGATCTGTATTATCCCTATATGATTTAGAAAACTCAGCATCAGAATAAAGAGACTGAATTTCTGCTTTTGCATCATGTGGTGATATACCAGATTGTCCTAATCCTGTACCTACTACCAGACGATCTTCACCTATCATAGAACCGATTTTTGCAAAGGTTTTAATAAACTCAGGATGATTCCCAAGACCTGTTTCATCAATCAGTTTATCTAATTCAGGTGTTGAAAACTGTTTAAACGCTCTTTGTGCTTGATCCATTTTTGCATCATATGAAGCTTGCCATTCACGTTTTAATTCAATTTCACTATTTATGGCAAAATCAGCAGAAGCCTGATTATCGTGCTTCATTTGATCTTCCTGTACAGATGCATACAAGTCAAGCATACCTTGTGCTTGTTCTTGAGTTAGACCTAATTGGTGAGTTGCATTCCTGTAAAATTCTAAAGTATTTTCAGGATCATCACCAAATTCATATCCTTCTGGAGTCTCAGGTCTTCCAACTTGATTATAGAAGTTGTCCCAAGATTCACCTTCTTTTGGCAACTGTACCATAGATGAAGGATCTGAGCCTATTTTCTTGACTGCATTAACGTAGGACTTTGCAAGTTTATCTACTGAGTCAAATGTTTGAAGACTTGGTTCTGCCCTCAAGCCTTCGGGTAAACTACCTGGATCAAATGCAAGCGGATTTACCTCTTCAGTAACTTGTCCTGATTCCTCAGGGGCTACAGTTTCTTCCATTATATTCTCCTTTTATCTTTTGCTTCTTGTTGTAGATCTAATCGCCTTTTTAGAGCATCCAGATCCGTTTGTAATATCTCCATTATTTGAATTACTACTGATCTTTGACCTTCTTGGAAGGCAGAGACATAAGGATCAGGAGTTTGCATAAACTTATAAACATGAAATTTCTTAGCAAGTATTGCAAGAAGATCTTTTCCTTGCTCTCCTTTAAAAACATCACGAAATAAATCAACTTCTCGTTTTCTCTCAGAAAAAGGAAAGTTCATGCTGCTCTAGCTTGTGCTCTCGTAGCTTCAGCATTTGCCTGACTTTCATCTACTTGTGCTGCTGTCTGTGCAAGTTGCTGTTCCTGTTGCAACTGTCTTGCCTCTTCTTGTTGCTGTATCATTGCTTGGACTTCTTCCTCAGTTCTTAAGTTAGAAGGAGGTACTTGCAGTATTTCAGCAGTATTCTTCAATATTTGCTGAGTATTAAAATACATTGGTATTGTTTGGTCAATCTGTGCAAGTGGCATAATCATATCAAATAACTGTACCATTGAATTAACTTCGCCACTTCTCATTGATATAGAGATTGGATTCAAGTATTCTACTCTAAATCCCTCAGACATTTCCTTTGGCATTTCGCCTAATGCTCCTGCTCTTGTTAATATATATGCAGTACGCTTAATGAGCGGATCGAGCAATTCTGATTCCTGCCGTGCCAGTAATGGTCCAAGTACAGGCATCCTATTACGCATTCTTACTGATACTTCTGTTGCACTGAATCTCATAACATCACCATCTGGTGCTATTGGACCTGGCAACTCAAGTACATCTAGGAAGTAGCCTTCTTTAATTGAGTTTACCAGCCTTGCATTGAGATCTTGTGCATATTCAACTCTACCAGCATTCGGTACAGGGAATATTGTATCCTTCCCTCCAATTCCTGCTGTGTAATAATTGATTGCATCAGGTGTAGTATCAAGCGGATCCAGAAGCCCAGAGTCAGGTACAAACATAGGTGGTGCAATTGCTTTCTGCACTCCCTTCAAGAAGACTTTTTCTACTTCATTAATCAATCTGCAATCAGGTAATATTTCCCATGTTGGACCTCTTCCATATATCTCTCTGTCTGATCTTTCCCATCTTGCACAGATATATGGCATATTATCAAATCCACCCATTGAAAGCATTCTCTTTTGATCTTTAAGGTAATGGATTGATATAAAAGGCCACATCCATTCTTTTGGAAGATGTTCTTGATGCAACCATGCTGGTGCAACGTAATGTACCACATCCACTTCCTCCAGCATCTTCTCACTTTGTGCCTTTTTTATAATAGACTCAGGCAATACATCTGGACTATATTTAGATATTAAGTCTTTGCATGTTTGTTTGTAGAGTCTGAAGACGGTATCAATTTCCATTTCTCCACCAGCAGCCAGCACACAATCAGATAAAGGGAAGTTCCTAAAATGAGGCCCCATACCAGGAATATCTTCAACAAAAATAATGCCAGTTCCGAAAGCCCCTGCTTCCAAGTAGTACTGATAGATTGCAGAGTGGAAGTTCGATGATGGTCTTGAGATATGATGTTTAATGATTCGTGTTGCATCTTCTAACCATAAAGCAATTTTACGCTGACTGTCCATGTAAGGATGACCAGTAGTTAATCTAAACCAATCTGCTCCCATTGGAGTAAAGACATTATGTATATTTGAGGCAAAGCGTTTAAGAGATCTCATTGCTGTACCCTCAAATGCCATTTCGAGTCTTTCTTCACCTTTAGAGCGTTTAGATGTAAAATCAGAACGATGAGGAAGAACATACTCAGCAATCTCTTGCCAATTACGTTCCCATGTTGTTCGTTTACCTTTTAGAAACTCGTATTGCTTATCTAACTGAGTCGCAATTGGATCTTTTTCATGATCAAGCATTTGCACTCGCCTTCCTATTTAGAAGTGATGGAGCAATATTCCTTGTGCTTATTGCGCCTTTAGTTTTATCTTGGACTATTCTTCGCAGAGATCCAGCCTGTGATGTTGCTTCAGATCCTGGCATAAATGACTGTCTTCTTGGACCTTCATCATAGAAATCACTTACATACATTTGCCCTGCTCCAGCCGAAATTTCATCTAAGTGAGCCTGTGTTATCTTGGGATCGTTTCCTGCATCTAGTGCTGCATAATAATCTATTTCTGCCTGACTTTTTTCACGAGGGATTGTCTCTGTTGTTGTTGTCTTAGTGCTTTCATCTCCTGAAACTCCATAAGTATCAGTAGTTACAACTGTATTACCTTCATCATCTTTAGTGAATGTGTTTACTTCACTACCTGGGTCGTACTCCTGATTAGTTAATAGAGTGTTCCCTTCTGTCAACTGTGAGGGATCAACTACCCAACCCTCCTCTTCATTATATGTTGTTGACTCCAACGGCACTAACTTATTACCTTGCCATTCAAAACCTGGTGGTGTTCTTCTTGGTCGACTTTTTCTTGCCATATTATCTCCTTATGCAGTAGGTAATTTCTTAGCTTTTTGTCCTTGTGTCAGCAGTGTACCCATACTCATATTTACTAGTCCACGCCTTTCATCGCTGTCTTTATCTTCACCTTCTCTTCCAGGTCCAAGACGAGTTTTTCGGCTACTGGCTAAAAGTTGCTCTGAATCATCGCCAGAAGGTTTGCTTGGACTGTCTGCAGAACTATGTCCCCACAGAAGTAATTCTCCTTTTTGAGACACACTTTTAGACCAATCAGTAAATCTTTTTACATCACCACCTGGCTTATCCAACTTGTTATCTTTTGCTAGATCAGTAACATTGGAATGGAGTTTATCCATTACTTGCCCTGTTGTACCACCAAAGTTACTTCGGAGAGAAGAGTGAGAGTGCGGATACCATTTTTTATGGCATTGAGTAACTGGACCTTCATAATCAAAAGACTTGGAAGATTCTTCAACCAGTTCGTTTTTGTCACTATCCCATGTATAAACTATTTCAGTATATACTTTCATATAATCTCCTTATGCATATAATCGTTTGTTTGTTTCAATTGGAAAATAATTCCATTCGCCTGGACCAGATCCAATAGCTTTTCTTTTACGATGAACTGGTTTCCCTGTAGTTGCAAACTTTAATGATTGTGTTGCATATCTAGTTGCACTCATCAAGTCATCATTGTTTGCTACAATTTTACCATCCTTGCGGTGGTACATCCTTACTTCTTCATACCATTCTCTTAAAAAACTAAATACCCTGAAGCGTCCTGTTTCCATACGTTGAAGCATTTCCATAATTCCAGGTTCAATCCCAATATCTCCTGCAGGATTAGTAAAATGCGTATGCATCATATTAAGTCCCTGTTTACGATATATAGAGGCAAGCGACTGCCCAGATCCCTTATCATGCTGTGAGCCATCGTGAGGCCATGCAATTGGTATCCAAGATCCTCTTTCTTTTATTGCTGCACCATGAACTACTGGTGTTTGTGAACTTTGCCTATAGCAGTCATATACATAAACAGTATCAGTATCACGATCCCATGCAAGCCACACGGCAGCAGTAGGGTGGTCCCAACCGAAATCTATTCCACATACTCGAGGCCAGTACTCAGGAATAGCAAATGGCTCGCATTGGATCTGATCTTCTACATTTGGAAATACCATACCTGAACCAAAAACAGGAATACCCTTTGATCGCATTTCTCTTTCGTGGGGTGGCAATGCCCTCAATATCTCTTCCTTGATATCCTCATCTAAATGAGGTGCGTCATCCCATGTCGCTGAGAACAATGCCTGAGAATTACCGAGCTTTGTCATAAACTGCGTAACGACTGGAGTCATTCCTGTTTCTGGTGTGAAGGTCATATATACTAAACCTCCTGATTTAAGGGAAGCTCTCAATGCCTGTGAATAAATATCTTGAGGTGGTTCCTCATCCAGCCATACCACATCAACGGCTTTACCCATCCATTGTTGCTTCCCCTGTTCGTAAGACTTAAACATTAATTTTGAGTTTTTTCCTGATATATGTTTTACAACAATATTCTGAAAAGCGTTGGGGATGCCAGGAAGTCGTTGAGGTTGTCCCACAATTAGGTCTTTAGGAATCGCACCTTTTCCGTAATCTTCTGGATCCCCTGGTTCTCCAAGTAGTTCTGCCTGAACTATATCTCTTGTATTTGCAGTAGTATTCCCTGCTGCCCATGCAGTTACAGGTCTGCTAAATTTTGCTCCTGTCCACCACTTAGGATAAAGGCCAGTTAAATGGAATGCCATTTCTACTGCACCGCAGAATGTTTTACCAGTTTTATTTGCAGCCATCAAGAGTCTCTGTCTGGCAAGACGACCCTTCATGTCTTTTGCGTTATGGAATCTTTCCTGATATTCATAAGGTTTATAACACTTTAGCTTATTATTCTCTTCAACCTCAATAATTGCTTCTGCAATCTTTAATGCTTTAAGTGCTTGTTTAGACATTAACGATTCCTCTGGATACCACGCATTCGGTCATGCCGTGCTTGTTGGGTTGCAAGATCCTCAAATGTTGGTGCTGCGGGATTTTTCATAATTGTAGATTTTGGTGCTTCTCCAGTATGTTTCCATACCGCTGCTGATTCACTTGCAGTCATCAAGGCATTATTCCTTAAGAGTGTTTGATCGTATTTTCGAGCATATGCTCCTGCATTACTAGGTACAAACTCATGCAATCCTTTTGATCCTTTTGCAACCCTGTTTTTATCAGCAGTTGTAATAACTAAATTTTTCCTGTCATGGAAAGTTTTTTGAGTTAAGATCCTTGCTGTCTCGAATCTACTAGAAGGAACAACATGGTCAACCTCAATAGCTTCCGAAAACTTCCCTGCTTTATCAATGCGTATTTTCTTATTATTAAAAAAATCAATAACATAAGGTTGCACTCGCACAGTTTTAGTTACTTTGCGCGCTCCGCCTTTAAATCCTTCAGCTTTTTCTAGTTTACTTTGTTTTTTCGATATTCCGCCTTCAGTAACTTCCATTCCTTGAGGAACATCTACCCATTCAGTAATTTCTTCTGTATGTTTAATATTCTCATCAATTACTCTTTGACGTAATGCTGCCCATTTTTGATGACCAGATGCAGTAGTATCCTGAACATGACTTCTACTCTTCTTGATTACCCGAGGTTTCGATTTTTCAATCTTAACACCTTTATTAATTTTCTTAATATAGTCACTAAACGTACTTTTTTTAGCTGGTAGTTTTTTATTAATATTTGAACTTTCTGCTGAAAGACTTTTAGCATTCTTGTCCGTAGTAGTGTTCGTTGACTCTCCGAATTCAGCCCATCTAAATTTTTTCCTTGTTACTTTTCTGGTCATTTAAATCTCCAGCCACCATGTGCTTTCATAGCTTCATTGGATAATCTTGATGCATTTGCCCAATCTGCTACTGCTCCACTAATGGCTTTTTTCATTTTATCAAATGGAGTTACAGTTCCAGTAACGTGTCGCTGTGGTACACGCCTTTTTCCTAATTCTTTCATTGAGGTTGTATCATAGTCTTTTAAAACATTCAAGTATCCTTTTTTCTCTCCTACTCCACTAACCACTCTTGGAGCACCAGTAAATACTGAAATATTTTCCTGAACTACTTGTCCAGTAGTAGGTTTATCAATGCCTTTTGCCTTAAGCTGTTTACTTGCAACCCACGGAGTTACAGCCAGCAATGCAGGACCAAGTACAACTTTAGGTGTATTCCTCATAATACTTCTAGCAATACGAGCCTTGTCTGACTGCTTAACTGCTGTTGTTGGAGCTTTGACAGATTTAGTTATCATTGGACCACTACCTTCGCCAGTAAATGATACATCTCCTGTTATACGTTTTTTATCTCCTTTTTCATCTGTAACGATATATGTATCTCTTTTTTCACCTCTCAGGCTCTTCTTGATATTACTCTCAAGATTTTGTACTTGTTTTGTAACATCCTGACCAGGCTTCTGGCTTTTCCTGATAAGTGATAGCTGTTCAACATTTGCATCATAATTTTGTTGCCTGATAGTCTTTGGCTTAATATCCTTCTTGGTTTCAGTGCCAGGTCTGGTACTTACATAGGCTAATTCACCTGAATCACTAAGTTTCTGTATCTCTGCATCACGCTTCTTATTGTAATTCATTAATGCTTGATGTTGTGGTGAACCGCCACTTTTCTTTGCAAATACTTTTTCTTTTTCCAGTTGCTCTTCTATTGGCATATCACTTGGATATTTTTTCACAAGTTTTTCATATACGTTGCCTTTTGTATCTACTTCAGTCCCATACCAAGTTGTTGAGCCTTTTGCTGCCAGTTTTTGCTGTCTATCCTGCCATGCGTAATCACGCTTCTTAGGACGATCCACATATGGATCTTTAGTTACATCAGGTTTATAAACACCAGGAATTGCTTCTCTGACATTATGTGGTGAAGTAGATGATCTTATAAGGCTTGTACTGCCATGTCTCGGATCTGCAATAGGATCAATTGCATCTCCCTGCAATATATCTGGTATACCAGTTGATTTTGTAGTTGACTTAGTTTCGCCTATTTCTGGTTTTTGTACATATCCAAGATCCTTACCTTCAAGTTCCAACTTATTTGCCCACTGTTCTGGATGTATTCCTGCCAATTCTTTTTTAAGTGCTTTATCTTTATCTGGAAGGTAACTATAATCATCTCCAAGATTAAGATCTCCTTTATCAACTTGGTAATGTGCTCCACTACCTCTGTCTTCTCCTAAGTCAATTCCTTCATAGTCTGACACTTTAATATCTTCAACTTGTGCTTTTTTAAATGCTGCCTGATCCGCATCAAATTCTACACCCTGTGCTTTGCTTACAGCAGGAGCAAGAGAGGAAGTTAGCTGATTAGAAGGATGTGTCCTATCGATTTTAATATTGCCCATATCTTTAGTTTTAACTGTTATGGGCTTGCCACTCACAGTTTTTAAAGGTCCACGAGTAGGGAACAGGCTACGCTTTTCACCACGAACTTTAGTTTCAGGCACTTTTACATCTTTACCACCCTGTTTGCCTGTTTTTAACTCTTGTGTCCCTAACTGCTGTGCTTTCTTTTGATGTTCTTCAATAAAATCTTTCCGTTTGGCTTTATCCTTAGTAATTGGTTCACCTGGAGTTTGAGCAAATTCAATTGATCCCTTCTGACCATGCTTCTCTCCATACCAATCCATTTCTTTCCTCAATGCTGCACCTTGCCGTGCTGAATAGGACATTGGTTGATGTTTAGCTGATAAGGGTGCTTGCACCTTTTCAATAGTTGCACGTTCAATAGGTGAAGGCGATGGAGGACCTTCAAGAGTACTCAATTCATCTATGTTCCTTGCAGAATCATTAATTATTTCAATACCTTTAGGGGATCTATTTATATCTGCTTCCCTAAGTCCTGTAATAATTTCACCCTTTTTATGACCTTCAATTTTTGCTGAACCGTATTCTTTTTTACCACTAGGAGATAATCCAAGATATGTGGATTTGCTTTTTGGAGCTTCAGATGAAGTCTCTGACAGAGGTAAGCGTAACTGTGTGCCTATTTTCCTAATTTCTGAGGTTTTAACCAGACTTTTAGTTACAGACACATTTGGTTTGCTTTTAAGCCCTGTTATGTCTGTACCTGGAGATACAGTCTTATGAGTTAAGGTATGTACCTTTTCTCTTCTATCAAATACAGGGTCTTCAGTGATATTAACTGGCACTTGATGTTTAGCTGTTGATTTAGCCTGTTCAACTGCAACATTGCCTTTAAGTTTAGGAGGAGTACCATAATCCTTCTGGAGTTTGGCAATACGTCTTGATCTGTCTCCAGTTATCATGTGGATCGGCTCTTTTGTGTTGTAAACCTTCTTTCCTGTCTTCCGATCCCACGATAAGACTCTTTTTGTGCCTGTTCTTTGCTGTTCGTAGAATAAATCCGCTTTATCTTGTATATATTCAAGTGCAGCATCCACACTTTCTGGTCTAGCCCCTCTAGTTTTCCCATATTCAGAGACTTTATCTAAATATGCATCAATTTTCTTGGTTGCATGTGTTCCTTTGCCTGGATATTTCTTAACTTGGTATCTTTCGCCAGTTTTAGGGTTTTTTCTGCTACGGAGGGGGTCAAATACTTTTTCTTGGCTGAGTGCTTTGTCAACATCACGCCATTTATCGTAATCTTCTGTAACTCTTTTGCCTCCAAAGGTAAATTCTGCGGTTTTAAATGGTTCTAAATCTTTAATTACACGTTCTCTTGCTTCTGAACCGCCTTTACCACGCCCATATTGTGCCTGAACAACCTTAATTCTCTTTCCTTCCTTGAGATAAGAGAGAGTAGAAAAGGCTTGAGTGTAAACATTGGCTTTGCGTGGGTTTTTACTTGCACCTTCTCGTAAAATAAACTTAGCATCAGGATATTTTTTTGCTAATTCAGTAATCCCCTGTGCAACTCTCTGTTGAGCTTCAGGACTCCTAAGATGGAAAGGTCCCTTAATCTCAATATACTTGCTTTTATCTTTGGGTTTCTTTATATCTGCCATAAAATCAGCGAGTTAGCCCTGTTGTCAATAATGTCTTACCTTTGATCCGTGCTTTATGCTCTTCAGCAATTTCCTTGTTTAACTGCTCGCCAGACTTAAATCCCTGCTTCGGCATATTATCTTCATACTCGAGTCTGTTTTGGCTTGCATATGTCCCACCATAAGGGTTCTGTGCATATGGCTTCTTTTTTGTATGATAACCTGGCATTAGTTCTCCTTCAGCTTATTTGCTTCGTCAAAGTAATATTTGAGATACATGTCCTTCAAGGGTCCTGCAAGTCTCCAGTATTCTGGGAATTTGAGTTTATGCTTCTCAAGAAGGAAATTACGTCTTTCAACTGAGTATGATGCATGCGACCACTCTTTTGCAAAGGTATCTGCTTCTTCCTGATTATCAAACTCTGCAATTGAGGTTATATAAGAACTTGTCCTGTTATCAGCAAATTTACCTGAACTTGGTCTGACATGCCACATTCCAATATCATCAGGTCCATCTGTTACAAGGTTCTCATGACTCATTAGAAAATTTCCTGACAGGCTTAATTACACGCCTTAAGGCTCCCGCCATAGATGCTGGCTTAGTTTCGGCATTACTGGCTTGACGACGTAATAGAGACAGAGAAGGCAACCCAGTCGTGGGAATACCCCCTCCTGCATCAGCTCGGCTGTCAAACTCAGGATCATCTGTATAGTCATATCCATATTTTTCTTTAAAGTCATCTGGATTCATCCATCTGCCTGTATTGCTTCTACTCATTCTCACCTCCTGATAATTGTGGTCCACTTATTGATTTACGAGTCCTGACTGAACTCACTAACATTTTTGCACCATCACTTCCAACAAGTGCAATCAACTGCTGCTCCATCTCTTCAACTGTCTTTCCAATTCCCTCCTCCTCATATGCCTTGTAACCTCCACGATCCAACATATCCTTTGCAGCACCTAAACGAACTTGCTCACTGTCCGCTCTTGTCATCAATTCCTCAATAACACTCAACGCTCTCGGACCACTTCCCCTCAAACGCTCCTGCATCTTCTGCTCAATCTCGTCTTGGTGTTTCTTTCGTAAATTATAGCCTGTGGTTCTATTAGGCTTATAACCTCCCTCCTTCAAGGAAACTAGGATGTCTCCTGTCTCAACATACTTCTCAACAAATAACTCACTACTCGGCATGTATCCTCATTGGTTGCCCCCAGATGTGGGAGAATCTATCCAGGGGCTGAGTTGTTATAATCCCCAAATACAGGAGAAAGGTCGAAACCTGTGTTTTAGGGGTTAGCGCAGTATACAGCTAAAAAAATATATTTGTCAAGTTTTTTATGGGTTAAACATATTTTCCCCCCGTGTAGGTGATAGGGATGTTTTATGGGTGTGGAGTAGCCAATTTTGTGGGGAGGGGGTACACGTTGGATCTGTGCTGGGATTTATACTGGGGATGTTCTTGTATACTTATAGTTGGTTCTAGGAAAACTATTATACTAGTTATGGAGGTATACTAGAACTATATATTTGTTAAGTAGACTGTACTATTAATAACACTAATATTTATACATTTATACTGTATTACTATATTACACTTATCTATATATATACTATATATATACTAGTCTACAAGTATACTGTCAAGCTAAATGTGATTGTACTCATCATCCATCACACACCCATCTAACATTATACCATCAATGAGAAAGATTTTTAGAGGCTCGTTCCTCGCCTTTCTTTCTTACACGCCCATGTGTTGAGCATGGTGTTTAGCACATGGTATAAATACTGTAACTTTCTAACAGGAGAATACTATGTCTAAGAAAACTGAAGAGCAAGTCACAATGGCCAAATCTGAGTTTGTAGCTATGCAAGACAAACTGAATAGTTTGATTGCACAGAACCAGCAATACGCTCGTGAGAGTGTTGGTAACAAACTTGCCTCTGGTATTATACTTGAAACTGGACCTCGTGTTAATCCGAGGACTGGTCGACCATTAATGCTTGAGGATGGATACGGCAAGGAAGTGCTGGATACTGATGGAAAACCAATTGAACGTGTTTTCTCCAATATTCATCTTTCTGTCTTAACCGAGGTTGGTACCCCTGACTCACTGCTTGGTGAGCGTTTCGAGAAAGCAAAGCAATTTGCTATCGAGAAGGGATACAGTCATGTACAAATGAATATGTCTCTTTCTGAGTCTAACTTCATGAAACATGACCCCAAAGATCCTGTGGGATGTGATCGTGCTCTGGCCTTTCGCTGTGATACCGATTCGATGTTCTCTGTTGAGTATCTACATGAGACTATCGCTCGAGATCCGAAAGTAGCGTTCGACATGCAAGCTCCACGAGAGCGTGTACAGCAGGACGTGAAAAAGACGCGTGAGGCTGGGCGTTAGTAATACAGGGCATGCACTACGGTGTGTGCCCTTAATTCTGAGTTTTTAATAAATGTTTCAAACCGCAAATGGAGATTAATATGTCAATCGGTGAATACAAATACATGCGATACATGTCAAAGAAAGAGTTTTTATTGCAATTCTTCAGAGATTTTATCGTAATTGCTACCAGGAATCCTGAAGTAAAAGAAAAGTTTTGGGAATATTGCTTCGATGTAATTGGCGTAATATACAAGGATCATCCAAAGCGTCCCAATAAGGATGAACTGGTAGAAATGATAATGAATGATGCTAATCGTAGTTGTGATTCATTAAGTGGAGTACAAAAGCGATGAGACTTTTGATCTCCATGCAAATGGAGTTGCCTATGAATAAAAGTGATTTAAGAAGAGTAAACGTAAAAATAATAAATAAAGATACTAGTGAAAAACTAGTAGATAAACCTGCTGATGAAATAAACACTATGGATGATCTTAGGGTCATTGCTAGTGCTGGATCTTCAGCAGTTAAAGGAACTAACCCGAGTCAATGGTTAGTTGTATTTGTAGTGATTATGGTAGTCATAATCGCTGTACCAATACTGCCAATAGCTTTAGCGTTCTTTGCAGGACACTATGGTAATTGGTGGGCTTCTAATAACCTAAATGAAAGGAAATAATATGTCTAAAAATCTAAATCTAGGCCGTTCTATAAGATTAGGAACGAAGAGTGCTGTTATCAGTGCTACAAACAAGGTAATGGGTACTGCACCAGTAAGAAAGTTTTCTGCTTTTATGCTGAGTGCATATCTGAAAAATAAAGCTGCTGTCAAAGGTGAGAAGCTGTCCAAAATTGGTCAGTTGCTTGCTTTCATCTTTGATATGGCTTGTCTGCCCATAACATGGTGTGTTGTGAAACCATTATGGATGTTTTGGGAAGTAATAAAACAGCACTGGCATGGTGCAAGAGTAAATAAGGCTCTGCCAGCTAAGTGATGTTTGGACCCTGTGTACACATGGAGTGTATGCAGGGTTTTTAATGGGTTTGTTATAATGGTTGCAAACCGCAAAACTTTAATGTAAAACGCCCAGACAGGAGCAGTTATGGTAGCGAAAATTATAAACTTTATATCTAAAGTAGATGAGGATGAGTACGAAATACTGATGGAAGCTCTGAATTTGTATGATGATTATCTACATAGTCAGAATTCACTGAAAGAGGTGATAAAAGTAAGAGAACTTGTCCATAAAATAAAATCTGCTAGAGAAAGGAGATACAGTGACAAAAGAAAAGAAGACCTGGGCAGGAGTTGAAATAGTTGAGCATGACTCAAAAGATAATGAACTAAGGGAAATAAGCAAGAACTTAGTTGAGAGAGTCTATATGCTTGAACAGGAAACTAGACAACGAGGCAAACTGGAAGCTCAACATGCCAATATGGTTATGGAGCTAATGGAGAGACTTGATAAGCTAGAAAGACTGCTGCGTTTAGCAACTGGTCCATGTGGTACATGTAGCGGATCAGGATTAGAAATGGTAGGCTGTGCAATAGAAGGAAGACAAGTGCCAGAACCATGTTCATATTGTCATGGAAGTGGTAAGCAACCGCTTGATGTGGCATCAATGATGGAACAATTCAAGGAACAAGCCAGAAGAGAGGTTTTTTCTGAGGATATACCCTTTTAGGAGATAATATGGAAATAAAAATAGACCAGCCAGATGGTTGGGATTCCGAAAAAAATGAAAAAGATGTATCTGATATTAAAGATGTCGTCTTGGAATTTGAAATACTGAAAGGCAGAGTTAAATGTCTTGAAGAAATTGATGATCTTCGTGAACAACAAATAACTGTTCTAAAGAATTTCATAGAAGATTATTTAATGCTTAATATTACACCAGATGGGAGTCATCATGGAAAAACGTGATAAAGAAGATGTAGCTCGTTGCTCTTTTTGTGGAGAAAAAACAATGGGTTATGCTCACATCGTTGCAGATAGGATATTCTGTGCATTACCAAGTCAATGTTCAGCAGAGTGGGCAGAGGCATGGGAAGAGCATTTAAGAAAAACGGAGGTAGCTTAATGGAACAGATATACTATGAACTGGAAGGTTCAATAAAGTGTCTTAGGGATTATATCAAAGACAAGAAACTATTTGCCGATGGGAGATTAAACAGCTATGCAATATTTGATGCACAGCTTGAAGAGATTCTAGGTCATTTCTATGAGAATGATCCAGAATTCAACGAAGATCCACAGGATCTAATCTAAATGAAAGGTTAATATGGAACGATTAATGTGCAATGAGAAGGTTACAATAGATGACCTTAAGCTAATGAAAACGCCAGCACCTACTGCTACGCATTTTCCAGTACCACATTACGATGTGATGATGGAGCAATTGGATCAGTTGGATGCCACTGGTTACAAATGGGATAACCTGGAAATAGGAGTATCACATGAAACAATGAGATCATTTTGGATCATGGATATACTCAGTGATACTGTTGCAAAAGGCTGGAACAGTGTCTGGGGAGGTAGAAATTCCCATGATAAGTCATATTCCCTGCTATTCCTGGCAGGATTAGGTACATGGATTTGTGCAAACTTGCAGTTTACAGGAGAAGTTGAAGTATCTTCCAAGCATACAAAGCACATATTTGACAGGCTCAAGAGAATGGTAACAAAGGGTTTGTTTGAATTGACACAGTTTGATGCAATCAATGAGGAGCGTGTTACTGCTTACAAAGATTATGAGTTACCAAAAGAAGATTATGAACATGTTGCAGTTGATGGTGAACCAGTGCTTACTTATACCTCATCTGAGTTCATACATGACTTTGTAATTAAATCTATGGATAGAGGCGTTATAGCGCCCTCTGCTGTAAAAAGTGTGCTGGATGAGTGGAGAGTACCCAGATTTGAAGAGTTTGCTCCCAGGACAGCGTGGTCGCTTTCTAATGCATATACTGAATCCTTTAAGAAATACAGTAATCCTCATCAGTTATTCCAGAGAGGGATGAGTCTGACTTCCATGATGGATCAGTTAGTAGATTTTAAGGCTCCTGAAATAGTGGAAGCTCCTGAAGACATTGAGATTGATGTCGTAAGCAGGAGAAGGAGGGTGCCTGTACTGAATTAGGCATAGTGAGTCATGCCTATATGGGAGAATGGATGCTCCTATTAGAAGTCTTCGTCCTGAATGGTATGGTATTACCTGATTAGACGATGGGTTAGGGGTGGGTGCGCAATTTAATAAACTGGTGAGGAGAGATCAGAAGCGGAGGAGGGGCAACGAGCATATTCGCATAGTCATGAATAAGTGGAGTAATTGCTGTGTAGCCAGTTTATTTCTTGACAGATTAAGATAAGTTGTATAGTATAGTAAACATAACATAGGAGGATACATGGAACCACATTGGTTATTTGATGAAGAGGCATATGCAGAACATTATTCTGTGCCTAAGAAGAAACTTAATTATGATCCAGATGATCCAGAACCAGTGGATGATGGATGGGAGGAGTATTAATGAATCTCAGAGAAATATGTACTGAGTTTAATATTAAATTAGAACCTATTGCCCTGCAAACAGGATTCTCTCTGCCATATGTAGGGATGGTAGTAAGAGGGAAACGACACAATGCCGAAATAATATCTGCCGTTCATCTAGCAATAGAAAGACGTAAAGCAGAGCTAAGATTAATCGTAAATTAGAAAGGTCAATATGGCAGGAGATGTTAAGAATTCCAAAGTACTAGGATTTAATGCAAATGGATTGCAATTTAACCCTGGAGATGTCAAAGCAAGAATGCAAGGTATAGGTGGTAGTGAAGCCTATGCTGCTGCAAATATATTAACTCCTGAAATGGAAGGTTGGGCTACTACGCAGTTTGAGTTGTTCTATCAGAAATGCGGATTATTAGCTGTGCCAGATATAAGTGATAAGGCTTCAGTTCAATGGGGTCAATGGTTGGAAGGTCCAGTAATAGACAAAATAAATAAAGAGACTAAATATAAATTATCTAGGGACAGTAAAACTCATTGGTCTGTTGATTTCCCTTTCCTATTTGCACATATTGATGCATATCTGCAAGGGAATGTAATTGAAGCATTTGGTAAGAAATATAAGAGAGTAATTGCAGAGATAAAATGTCCTCTTACATATTCTGCAAAGAACTATGGAGAAGAAGGTACTAATCAAGTACCTACATGGACATTGATGCAGTGTATACATTATCTGGTAGTACACACCAATGTTGATGCAGTTTTTGTATTCGTGCAACTGCCACATGAAAAGTTAAAGCATTATGTTGTCAAGCGGGATAAGAAGCTGATTGACACATATATAAAAGCAGTATGTCGTTTCTGGGCTTTTGTAGAAGAAAAGAGAAAGAATCCTGATATGTCAGGAGGTCCAGATCCAAGAACTTCACATGACTATACATTAGTTAATTGGGATCATACTGAGGATTATATTACTGATCTTGATCCTGAAGGTGAGTTTGCCTGGAAGAGAATGGAAGAAAGGAAAGTACAGGCTAAAATCGCTGAGATTGAAGACAAGAAAGACCGATTACTTGTTTTAAGAAGTATTGGTAAGGCACCAGGTGCTATTTTAAAAGATGGTCGTCAGTTGACCGCTAAACGTGTAGTAACAAGGGATTATAAAGAAGATAAAGTAAAGGAGAATTTCCCTGAGGAATATAAAAAGTGTCAGAAGTTTGACAGATCTAAATTCAAGAAGGATCATGATGGTCTGATTGATAAGATCTGTACCTATGAAAAGTCAATTCGACTGAAAGCTAAGTAACAATCTGGAGCCCCAGAGGGTAAGCTAGTGAGGACTCCTGTCTCATAAGCGCAGGTTATTTTCCTCGGTAGGAATTAATGTTTTTTGTTAATTTTGTTCATTTCTTTCTACCTAAAATAATCCTCTGACATAGCTAGTAAAGCAATATTGATCTAACGACTGTCGGTCATACGCTGTCTCTGGGTGACTCTAATTAATCTAATCAATAAATAAGAAAGGTCATTATGAAAAAGATAAATATCAAAGGTAAGGAATACGTTGAAGTTAATGAGAGAGTAATACATCTCCGTAAGAACTTTGGCACTAAAGACAATATGTTCGGTATCAATACTCAGGTATATGATTGGGACAAGGAGAATAAAGAGATCATTATAAGAGCATGGATCACTGACAAGAACGATAAGGTTGTTGGTAGTGGAATTGCACATGAAGCTCAAAATGATAAGTCTTCATTCGTAAATGCTACAAGTTATGTAGAAAACTGTGAAACCAGTGCAATTGGAAGAGCATTAGCAGCAATGGGCATTGGTATAGAGGATGCATATGCTTCAGCAGATGAAGTAAAGGGAGCTATTAAGAAACAGGAATCCAAATCTGAAAAGAAGAGTCAGGATAAGACTGATGATCTTATTGACCAGATGGAAAGTAATATTCCTGAAGATAATAAGCTGTCAAATAAGGAGGAGATTATAATGACACTCTGTGAGATATTTGCTGAATCAACTCATTGGACAGGATCTATGGCAGATCAGAAGAATGAGATGATCGAGAATATTAATCGTGAAGACACAACTGATATGGAAGAGTTCGATATTAAGGATTTTGCTCTTACAAATCAGCAGAACAAAGCAAAGCTGAAGAAGTATTGTGAACCTCGCATTAAGGGTTGGCAGGAATCCTTGCCTAAGAATGACTATGATGAGCTTGTTCAATTCATGACATATCTTAACAAGAAGTTTGAAGAGGAGGCTGTATGAGTGATCTGATTAATCCAATGAATAGAGCTGCATATGTAAGTGGCATAGTTAAATGCAATGAAACCATTATGGGATATTTTGAAGATGATCTTAAAAGAAGACGAAATTCCTATAAGCCTAAACTGAAAGATACCCTGGAGCATAAGAATGCAGTAAGCAGAATGTTCAAGGATATATTAACAGAAGCAATGGAGGAGGCTGCATGAATCCATTAGAAAAAATGCGTCTGCAAATTATCAAGGAGTTCAAGATATTGCAGTGGGAACCTACAATTGAAGCTGATGCAATTTGTATTGTAAATGTCAATTGTGACAAGTTGCGAACCGAAAATGAACCCAGGCTGCCAGATTGGATTGATCCTGTAGTCTGGGAAGAATTCAAGAATCATAGGAAAAAGATCAAAAAGCCTATGACCAGATTCGCTGAACGTCTTATGATTAAGGCATTAGCTAAAGCAAAATCAGATGGTATTGTACCAAATGAGTTGCTAGAGGCTGTTATCGTTAATGGATGGCAAAGTTTTGGCAATAAAGGAAACCAATATAATGGCATCTACAAGGACAGACAGCCATCCAAATATAATGGAAAGTTTCTGAATACAGAGTATCAATTGAACCTCGCTGAAAAGGAGTTTATAGATGGAAACGAACATACATCCTCAAGTCAGGAGATTGGTAGTTCAGCTTTGCGAAGCATACAACATACCACTGACTGAGGTTAAACTTAAGGTTTGGCAAGATAAATTAAAGATACCAAACAGTACAGTTCTTAAAGAAGCATACGACATTATTACAGATGGTCGTGGATCTTCACTTAAGATGCCTAGTATAGCAGAATTTATGGCTATTTACAAGGAACGAGAACGAATATATACAAAAAAACGTATAGAAACTTCTCAACAACTTGCCCATAAGGATATAGATTATTCTAAATCCAAGAAAATGTTTGAGGATTTGAGAAATTTTATCTCAGAAGGCAAGACAATAAATAAAGGAGTTTGCGGTATGCCTGTTGATGGAGTTCAAGATGGGCGTAAATTTACTTTAACCAGGGGAGATGATGGAAAAGACTATGTTCAGTTCCATAATTAGCATATTTGGATGCTCAGATCTCTCTGTATCGCAATTTTATTGATAAGGAGGATGAATGATAAGAGTTGTTATAAAAAAACTCTGGAGAGGACATATGGTGTCGATTCGGGACTATATTGTCAAATCAGGGATACAAAGTGGTGGCATTGAAGTCACACACGATAATAAGACCATGTTTTTGTCTCCAGAAGTATTGGAGCGTGGTCAATCTCAAACTAAAGAGGTTCCAAGTAAATTCAATGAGAAAAAATATAGCTTAGTGGATTTTAGATGGAACCCTGAAAATGATAAACAAGAAAGGTTGATATGAATAAAGATGAAATTGAAGCAATGGGGAAGTTTTTCAGACAGGCATTTGATATGTCTAATGGAACTCCAAATTCAGATGAAGTTAAATATGAAATGACAAAGCAAGCCAAAGATCGTTTTGAGAAACATGAAGAACGACTCGAACTTGCAGTAAAAAGAGGAGCCGAAGGTAGAAAGGAACACTCAAAAGTAATTAATGAGATGAAAGAAGATATACAGGCTCATGAAAGACTTGCTGATAAGTATAGCCAGTCTGTGGATAAACAGTTAATGCAGATCCGTAAGGATTACCGTGAACTCCAGCAGGAAGTGCTCGATGATCTTTCTGTAATTAAGGATTGGATAATTGCAACTAGCCATTCTGATAAAGAACGTATCCGTATAGAGCTTGAAAGGCACAAGGAAATTGAAAAGGGGAAACTAACTACTGGTATGATCTTAGGCAGTAATGCTTCTCTAACTCCTAATGTCCCCAGAGATATACCAAAGAGTTTAGACGATGCTCTGCTGGAAAGGCCTGTCTCAGAACTTGAACTTTCAATAAGATCCTTAAATGTTCTTGCAAATACTAATATCAAAACTGTAAAGCAGTTAATTCAATATTCTTTTAATGAATTGTTAGCAGTCAAGGGACTAGGAAGAAAGTGTGTCCATGAAATACAAGGAGTAATAGAAGAACTTGGTCTTGGACTTGCTTTTAAGGAGGCATCATGATCTTGGAAGTAGCACCATTTGCGAAACCAAGAATGACCCAACGTGATCGATGGGCAAAAAGGCAAATAGTTAGGGATTACTTTGCCTTTAGGGATACTGTAAAGCAAGAAATCGAAAGACTCTTAGCCTTACAGAATAATGAAGATAAGAATAAATCATGGGAGGAGTTGGATATTGGGTTCTTTATTCCAATGCCTAAATCCTGGTCAAAGAAGAAAAGATCAGAAATGGCTGGAACTCCTCATAAACAGCGACCTGACTTAGATAACTATATAAAAGGATTATTAGATGCTCTCCTTGAAGAAGACTGTAAAGTCTGGAGGGTATCTGCTCGTAAGATATGGGTAGACACAGAGGGTTGCATAACAATTAATAGGGTATAACGATGAATGACTGTAAATTCTATGGAAATATCGCTCAAGCACCATCGCATGGTCAGACTAACAGTGACCTTGCATATTGTAACTTCTCTATTGGAGTTAGGAACATAAGAAAGAAGAAAAAATACAATGATAAATCGACATTTGTTGATTTTGTTGTATATGGTCCTGCTGCGGAATATATGAAGAATGCTGGACAGGGAGATGAAATCCTAATTGCAGATAGTGAAGTTGAAGTAGTTACCTGGGAAGATAAACAAACTGGTAAAAAGAATAAGAGGTATCGTTTCCTTGTCCATCGGTTTATCTTAGCTAAAGACAAGGATCGTGCAATGGAATATTCTACTGATTTTAATTCTGAACCTGAAGAAGTAGCTAATCCTTTTGGACAGGGGGTCTAATGAAACTACGAAAGAATACTCCTGCAGAGAATAAGTATATAGAAATGCTTATTAAAGAAGGAGAAGATAAATATGGGAAATCAGATAAGGTCGGTCATTTAGTACAGGATCATGTACAGACTAGGCTGGAAGCTGAAGGAAAGCGTTTTAAAGTTCCTCTAATACCTGGACCTTTGGTTGGATATATACCAAAAAACGTTTAATTTCTTAATAGGGGAGGCCGAGCAAGTGGTGAGCCCAACTGACTGTAAATCAGCCGTCTATGACTGTGGCGGTTCAACTCCGCCCCTCCCCACCAATTGCTGAAAGGAATTATGAGTAAAAAATCACATAAACATCCATTTAAAGCAAGTATGTCTTTAGTTCAAGATAAATTAGATAAAGACAAACTACGAATAGATGTTAAGAATGCTACAATAGAGTACCTTAAAACAAATAAGATACACTATCAGACTAATTCCCCTAATGCAAAGGTAACATCAGTAGGAATACGAGACTTAGGATCTTATTCTGATTCTGCTGAATTTTATTATCTTGAAGAGTCTCTTGAGACTAATTATTAGTAAGACCACATTGTAGGTCTGGGATGTTTATCATCAGAGAGTGTGTCTATGTGAATGAATCTCTTTGCATGGGTGCCTCTCTGAGATATTCCAACTCCACTGATTCCATGTTTCCTGGCAATATCAATTAATCTCAATGCATCTGCTCCTGCAATAAGAATATCACTTGCCATTGTACCAGTAATTCTAGGAACATGTGGTCCATTCTTTCCTGTTGAACTCACTTGCATATTCCTCTTGGCACAACGTACTCCACTTGAAATTCTCAAGGGTCGTTGCATTTCATCTCTTATATTCTGCAATATAGACATGAAGTCAGGATCCATTGAGTCCTCACCGCAGCCACAACTGCACATCATTTCCCCACTACTAAAGTTCTTAGTAATCATCATAGCTAGTCCTCCTATTACTAACCCATTGAATTGTCGTCTATTTCCAACCCACATGGGTTAAATTAATCGAACTACTTGTTCGACTTATTTAAAGATTCCTTTAGCAGTTTTACTAATTTATCGTCTACATCAGAGTCCGTCTTTTTTGCTAAAGTCTCCAAAAGCAAAATGATCACCTTTTCAATCACCTTACTATTTCCAAGCATACTAAAAGCCATGCTTTTAACTACTCCTGCAATAATAAATGGCATATTCTCCTTCCTAATGTGCTGTTAAACGACCTACATGAACTCTTAGGTCAGTTAAGATTTCTTCTAAGTCTTCCATCTGTTCCTCAAATTTGCGTTCCGCCTCGTGCAAATGCTCAAGGTGAATTGTGTGTTGCTGAATAATCTCATCGAGTTCTAACACGGTTGTGAAGAGCCAGCTTACGATACTAAGTAATAGAATACCTAATACTGGTGTTCCTATCTTAACTACATTATGCTCGAATACTGACTGTGCTTTCCCGCCATTATCATCCATAACGACTCTAGTTTTCTTTAAAGCCACTCAGTCCTTAAAAATTATAATTAACTGGCTTAGTCTTCTTCTTTTCTTTTACTGACATATGCTTCGTCACCTGAACCTCCTCCATTTCATCATCCTTATCAAAATCCTCTATAGTAAGTTTTTTCCATCTTTCAACTCTTTCCTTATCTTTCTCTGAAGGTTCAAATAAAAACTTCTTTATCTTATTCCACATCGCAATCTACATTCCTGTTAAATTGTACACATTGCCAATAAGGTTTAACATAATCACGTTTATAACTATTTGTACCTCTATATGGCTTTTGATCCTCATGGTATCCTGTATTAATTGGTACGGATCCACATGAAGTTACCAGGAACAGTATTAAACTAAGTCTTACCATTCATGTGTTCCTCATGTTCCTGATCTCTTTTGTCTTTGAACCAATAATCGGTAATCTTAACAAGAATTGCCACATACGTTCCCACAAGGATATTAACCAGATCACGACTCGCTTCTTTAACTTCTGAGAAAAATAATAACCAGAGCAAAATAATGAACGTAATTGCATTGGCAACCGATATAATGAATCTCGCCCAGAAATTAAGTAGTTTCCTATTCTCCAGTGCATCTCCACCGCCACCGAATAGAGTTTTGTGGTGTTCATCAGGAGCAGACTCTAGTTGCAGATTGTGTGATTCTTCCATTCATCATGGTTTCGGATATTTCTTTTTTATTTTTGCTCTCTTAGCTTCAATGTCTGCCATATTATCCCTAAACTTGAATTTCTTGTATTACTAGCGATGCTTTCTTATTATCATAACACCATATTGGATATGAATCGGATGTATTACTTTTAAGTTGTACTTTATATTCTGTTGATGATACTGCGTTAATATCAAACCCTTCAATTACAACACCATTGCATTCTCCAGTATTGGTTTCATTTTGCCTGTGTATTTTAATTTCACTAATTGTTGAGGCAGTAGAGGTTGTTCTATAAATTCTTACATAATAACCTATTGCTGACTGACCTGTATAATGATAAACAGGCACAAGTGCTCGCAACATATATTTATTGCCAGCTTTTTTCAAAGTTGGTGTAAGTGTCAAAATATCTTCATAGGAAGTACTACTTGCTGTTACTTGTGTAGAGGTTGAAGCATCAGTCACATTAATCACGCAACCAGCAGGAAACGTAGCATTTGTCAGAGTACCACTTGCAGGAGTACCAAGTGCAGGAGCAACAAAAGTTTTGTTAGATAACGTCTGAGTTGAACTCAGCATACTGGCAATGTCTCTAGCTTTTGTCATGTGTTACTCCTTTACTTTAAGCGCTTTAAGTTCATCTGTAGTTTTACAGGAATCTACTTTTTTAGTTATATCCCTTAGTCTCTGTTTCTCTGCCACTATTGCAGTTGTATCTGCATCAGTTTCCTGTGCTTTCATAAATTTAACATCTTCTGCTTCCAGAAGTGGTTTGCGATCTGCTCTCAGACGATCTTTGGTAATTTCTTTCGCTTTATCTAAATTTACTGTAATCATGCACCTACTCCGTCTGTAAGTTCTGCTTCGTCTACTTCCCAAGCATTCCGAAATGAACGATCAGTTGGAATAACTGAATCTTCAACTATCTTATATTTCAGTCCAGTTGGAACATCCTTCTGAGCAAGTTCCTCCATTGTGCCTCCCCATTCTTGGGAAGGTGAAATAACTGAGACTGTATTTTCTAATGTTTTATATATTATTTTCATTTTATTTACCGAAAAATGCTGCAGAGACATAATCAGCATCAGCTAAATTTGCAGTTGTGCCTTGCCAAATATTTAACCATGCAGTGCTTGTACTCTGTGCTTGTGAAGATCCACACCTATTTGCGGCCGATGCCCCCCCATGTGTCGCACTTACACAACCAACGAACTTGTCCGTTTCAAATGGTTGAATGAAATTAGCAGTTGAAATTCCTGTTCCTCGATCATCTAAAGAACTGATATTAAAACTTTCACGAATAGTAACATCACTGCTTTTATAATAAACCCATGCTTTTGCAGTATCGTGTGATTTGCCAATTTCCTTTGACTTACTATGACTTGTTCCAACTATGCCACTCATGCTAATCTCCTATGCGTTGTTTTGGTCAATGTAGGTTATAGTAACCTCAAAAGAGTCATCAGCATGACTAGCATCGGCTCTTAATTTTTGAGCAACATTACCAGTATTAGCTTGATCTGCTATTGCATCTTGTTTTGTTGCGTCATCCATTGGGCCTGTAAAGTCTACTGGTTCATATCCATTAAAAGAAAATTTATCATTCCATACAAAGGTTGAACCTACTGCACCAACGGATGCTTTGCATATTATGATATTTTGTGCAGTAGTCCCACCCTTTGAGTCGTACCCTTGTATATAAAAATTACATGTATCTGTTGTGGCATTCATCGCATGTGCATATATAGTAATACTCAAGACTGTGTAAATATGATGTTGAACTCCAATAATTAAATCTGTTGTTGAAGCATCAATATCTTCAAATAGTGCACTCCGAATTATCTCTGTTCCTGCTGTTCGTACTATAGCCATACTATCCTCCTAATACCCAAGATTGGTGTGTTGAGCTTTGCATAAAACTCCCTTTCTGTTTAATTTTACCCGTTGTTGATGTTTCAATATCTACTCCTGTGGCTAGTGCAGTATCGGTATTAATAGTAATACTTGATCCGTCTGCACTAATTGTATCAAGAGATATATCCCCTACATTGGTTATGTTGTTATCCCCAAAACTTACATTACCAGAAAAAGTTCCTCCACTTGATGCTGAAACTGTGTCTGCAGGGCTGAATATTGCCAGAGCAATAACCTCCACAACGTCTCCTGAAGCAATATTAGAAGCAAATACTACAGTATTACCAGAAGTACATGTTACATCTGTTCCAACTACCTGTTTAACTCCATTAAGATATACCGATACCTGACCAACAGTGTAGTTTATACCTCTACCATCATCTGCTGAACTGATTGTGGCAATTGCTCCTGTTGCTGTGTATATATATCTTTCAGCAACTCCAACTCCTGGTTCTCTTCCGATATAACTCATGTTTTATCCTTTTCTTCTGTTTCTTTTTTCTGAAAATCCATTAGAGCCTGTTTGTATCCTTCTGCTTGGTGTAGTTGCATCTGCATCTGTGGTATCTGTTGCCGTAAGTCTTGGATTATTTTATCTACTTCTTCTATAGTCATGCGTTTTCAAGTACTATTACTTTTATTTATTCATCTGCTGGTTCAATGGTTAGTTCTCCTGCATCCACTTGTCTCATTATTTCTGCATAGGAAGTATTGTCAGGATCAAGGGGTACACTCCATTCCTTACCATTAAATACTGCCTGAATACAAACTATTTTATCTAATAATATATCTTTAATATATTTTGCTGATATAATTTCCATTATAGCTCCGCAACTGCTTCATAGTTAAAATTTACAAGAACAGTTTCATCTGTATTTGCTCCTGTATGGTTAAAATTCAAAACGAAAGCTCTATCACTAAGTCCACTTGCATTAGCATTGTGGTTCCCCCAACTACCATCATGGCTATTAACCTGACTCCCTGAAGCACCAGAATCAGAACTATAAAAAGTAAAATCTGGTACTGCCCTCATTGGATTTGATAAATGACATATTAATTTACAAATTGCAGTATGATATGGTGTAGTTGATCCATACAACCCATCAACACCATGTGCTGGTACTGTTGTATATTGAAAGGATTTTTGATAATATCTATCACATCTTTGCAACTCATCCCCAAAACTCCGATGTTCAAAGGGAGTTGCTGAACTGCCTAGTTCAAGCTGGACTCCTGTTAGGTAAAGATTATTTGATGTGCTGTCGAACCAATTAACTTGATTAGATGTTGCATAATGGTTTGATGCTGTCCATGCATCATCAGACCCATGAAAAGTACTCCCCCAAGCTAATCCAATATTTAATTGTAGACCTAAAGCATTATCATTATTAATAATACCTGCTGCACTTGTTATAAAAGATGTACTACCAGCAGTAGGTGTTATAACAATAGTTTTCTTTTCCCATGTATCTGCTGAAGAAATGGCAAACTCTTTTATGTACACATAATTTGTTGCATCTGCTTTATAGATACTAAAACAATATGTCCCTGTTTTATTTGACTTAATCCAAAATGATAATGTCATTGTTTTAGCATTAGCCGTCCCATACTGTAATTGTTGAAGGTCTTGTGCTTCAAGATGAGTTTTAATTCGTCCATAATGTCCTGCCGCAATACTAGCATCGGCAGTCGTACAAACAGCCTTGAGTGCTGTGTGATGTCCTGTTGTATTAATTTCTGCTAAGGACATACTGTGTTTCTCAGTTGTCATAACGCCATCCGCAGTAGGATCAAATGACCAACGATCTACTGTAGCATAACCAGACCCTGCATAATTGGTCGTAGTAGTAGCAGTAGCTCTCTGCCAGACTTGCATCCCCCCATTAATAATCATATTCCTGTGACTCAATGGAGTAGCAGGGACAAGATCACCTGAGACTGTAAGGTTGCCAGCAATCGTAGGATTGTTCTCTATCTTTGCACCAGTAACTTGATCATCACCAATATGTGCTGAATCAATACTTCCATCCGTATAATGCTCACTATCTAAAGCATCATCTGGAATCTTTGCAGAAGTTATAGAATCGTCAGGTATATCAGAACTGATTAATGGTGCTGGACTGCCTTTGCGACCTAAATAACTCATGTGATCTCCAATAGACTCATTATTACATCAACTTTGTTTGTTGCAGAACTTGACTTTACTTTAATAAGATCATTCTCTTCTAATACGATCTTTTGACCACCTCCAGCCAGCTGAATTGTCGATCCCGCAGGGAGCGGTGCATCCTTTATTATATAAAAGTCATTTGATCCATCATTTAAAGTTGCATCAATATCCACTGCAGAAGCAGACCTATTTGATACTGACAGACCAATTATAGTGGCAATTTTACCTGAACCTGTAACCTCATAAGAATCAATTTGGGTTAAGGTATTGCCTATTTCCTTGTGTGTTTTTCTTATGAATGTATTTGCCATATTAATCCTTTATGTTGTTTTACCCAAGCGCAATTGCCATAGAAATACTCGTTGCATTAACTTCTTCTGCACTCTGACCTTCTGTTACTGTTGCCCATGAAGTTCCATTATACACCTTAAAAGTTTTATTGGTAGTGTCAGACCACATATCACCTTCACTTGGTGATCCTGGTGCAGACGAAGCAATTTTATATTCATTTGCATATCTGTTAACATCTGCAATACTTCCTGCTACTGTTGCTATATTTGCAACTACTGTAGATGTTCCTAACAATGCTAAATGACCTGAACTTGCAGTTGCCATTGCAGAAGTGCCTAGTAGTCCTATTTCAGTAGCTTTGCCAGCAACAGCCCCAATATCCGTAGCATCATCTGCTACAAGTTTTATATAACCAGTGGTTGCATGTGAATATGCATTAGTACCAATAAGACCAATTTCAGTTTCTAAGGCAGCAACTTTAGCAACTTCATCATCTATTGCTGCAACTTTACCTATATCAACAGCATCACCATTTACTGCTACGACTTCAGAACTAATAGTATTTACTCCACTTATAGCAGTAGATATAGGACCTAATGCTGCTACATGTGAATCTACATCTGCAACTTTCTTAATATGACCAGTTGACGCATGAGCCATAGCTGAAGTACCTAGTAATGCTAAATGACCTGTAGTAGCATGTGCCATAGCACTTGTTCCTAACAATGCTATTTCATCATCTACTGCTGCAACAGCATTTACATTTGCTACAGCATCAGCAACTACTTTAATATCCCCATCTGTAGAATTTGCCATTGCAGAAGTTCCAAGTAAGGCAAGATGACCAGTCGAAGCTGTAGACATTGCAGTTGTACCTAATCTACCTAATTCTGCATCTAAAGCAGCTACTTTACCTATATCACTTGCATCTGCAACAGCAGCATTAATGTTAGTTTGATTAGATGAGGTAGGAGTTAACTGTTCCCATGCAGATGCGGTTGCATTATAAACCTTCATTACATCTACACTTGTATTAGTATCAAACCATAAGTCTCCATCAGTTGGAGATCCTGGTGTAGAAGTTGAAGAACCTCTATATATTCCCTGAAATTCAGCTAAACTTGCAGCAGATGCAGTTGCAGAGCTTGCAGAAGCAGTTGCAGAACTAGCAGCAGAAGTTGCCGAAGCAGCAACAGCAGAGATTTGGGCATCAATATCATCAGTTGATACAGTAATATCTCCATTTGCATCAAATGCTAATGCTTTATTTTTTCTACTTGCTTTAACTACATTAAGTGTTGAAGCATAAGAAGCTGTACTATTATAGTCAGATGCAGCAATACCTGGATCAAAACCAAATGATACTTCAGCTTTTAGTCCTGCTTGCTGAGTCTGCATCACGATATTATCCAGTGATGTTTCCAGTGATTCAGCATCAAGAAGTGAGTTATTCGCAAGATCAGTTTCCTGCTTATATTCAACTATTCTTTCAAATTTTAGTGCCTTCCCATCGACTGAAGATGCAGTAGTAAAAGCTACAGATGCCGATTGCTTGTTTGCTGCTACTGTAACTGTATGTGCATATGTAGAATCATCAATTTCTTTTAATACTCCTGCAACATAAACCTTCAGATCGGCTGCTTTATGTATAGGATAATTAAAAGTATAAGATGTTGAAGCGGTTGCTCCTGTTGTTTCAAATGAATTGACTACTGAAGATAACATTTAACCTCTATCCATATAAATTACTTGGTTCATAGAAGAAATCTGTTCCCTGACTTGCTGCTTGTGCCTCCAGAGAATATAAATATCTAGGTCTTAATGCCTCCATAACCGCATAATGCATTCCATAATTGACTGCGAATTCTGTAAAATATAAATTAGCAAAAGGAGTATTATAGCGAATAGAGTTGAATATATCTGCTGCATCAGTATCTCCAGTCCATAATCCAACCATCAATTCCCCAAATCCTTTAAACTTGCTATAAGAGAATCCTCCTATAACTTCACCAATATCTGGATCATAGTTTGCATACTCTCCTGCAACATAGTCACCTATTACTGGTGCTAAACCGCTATGCACCATAGCTTTTATGAATGTTTCTGGATTAGGAGGTGGAGGCTCTTTTCCTTTGACCATTTCTCTTAATGCCATTGACGTATATCCTAATGCTACATATGGAATAATATGTACTACAGATGGCAATCCAAGTTTCTGTATTGCAGGATATAAATTCCTGACTAACTGAGATTGATATGATCTGAATACAACTGCAAGTCTTCTAGTAACATCTAACCAGCTTCCTCTATCATGATTACCAAAGAGTAATGCTCTGTCAATTGCTTTTGCCTCGGGGATAGCAGATCGTGAGCCTTGAATGAAGTAATTGTCAATTTTTCGTGCTAATTTAACTGTACCTGGAATTTTTAATTCTCTTCCTCGCTCAAGAATATGATCCATTGTAATGAAATTTTCAAGTTTATTCGCATCTTTTTTCCATATTTTTGCATTAAACGATCCAATTTCCTGTAAAGCCTCCCAATCAGACTTAGTAATTAGTGCTTTTTCTAAGAACTCTGTTTTATATAAACTATCAAGATCATCCCATTTTATTGCTAATTTATTTGCCATTATGTTTGAAGACATATTTGCATAACCAGTACGCATAGCATTAGTAACTGCATTCAATCCACTAAAATGGAACATTGCATTTGCACCTTTTGCCAACCATCCAGCCCTTTTTTGATCAGGATGGATCTTACTGGCATTATTCATTAAAGTTCCATCAGTAAATGTGTGCAATGCTTGGAATGTCAATCTCTTTTCTTCTTTTGACAGCCTACCTGTTAGCTGTTTTAGGGTTTTTGTAATCATTCCATAGTAACCTTGTCCTGGTTTTAATCCTTGTACATGCAACATTATACCAGCACTACCTATGTCTGAAACAGTTTGGAACATGGATTTGCCTAATACTGCCATAGACTGCCAAGCAATATAATCCTGTACCATTGCTGCTCTCTTAGGAGAGCCTACTACAGAATTATCTCCTGTTAAATCCCTGAGTATTGCACTCAACTGGCTATGTTCATGTGGAGAAAGTTTCCCCATATCCTTCATTGCTTGGAATATCTTTCTTGTTTCAAGTATTGGACTGAAAATTTCTTTATATTCTTTTGCTCCACCAGGAGTTGGATTTAGTACAGGCTTTATATCTACAGTTCCATAGCCCATCATATTCCCAATTTCCAGATATTTTTGAAACATGTTTTGGTTTTCCATTATTGCATGTGCAATATTGTCGTGACCAAATTTCATATTATAATCAATTAAATTATCTGCACTTTTAAATTCAAATATACGATGTAGCTGAAATGTTTCTGCTAGTATGCCCTGTCCTTCATCTGTTGCTCCAGCCATTTGTTTATAAGCATTATTTAGGAATTCTTCAAGATTGAATTCTGCATCTGATATATCTCTTGTCTCTGGATAGAAATAGCGTATGTTCTCAATGGTTGCTTCTTCATCAATATTCCTCATTATTTCTGTTTTCCACTCTTCTGGACCATGTTTTAATAATTTGTCCTGCATGTGAGTCTGATGTACTGTCCAGTTATTCTTAAACTTAATACCAGCGCCATATTGATTTGCTTCCAATATATCCATACGCCATTGACGTTTGACTGCATTTGCAAGTTTAGTGGCAAGTACATCTCCTGTAACAGATATATCAGTATCATTAAAAGCCTCTCTTATAAAATTCTGTCGAAATCCTTTATATTTATCTCCAATGAATCCACCTTCTATAAGTGTAAAGAAGTCTCTTTGACTAACTCCAGTTTCTCCAACATAACGTGCTAACACATTTATCCATCTGCTTTGTGCTTTTTGTGTTGCTCCTGCCATATCTCCACCAAAGAAATTTCTTAAAACTTTGAATGGATGTTTCATTGTTCCTGAAACTTCTTTTATTGAATTAATATAACTATTCCCTAATTCCTCAGATCTATCCCTGTTAAATGGATGAAAGTCTTCTTTATCTTGAGCTCGTATAATATCTTCCGCAAGTTCATCAAATGACTTATTGCTATTGCGGATCTTATCAATAGTTTTATCAGCATTAAGGCTATTAAATCCTGAATCCTGTAGTATTTTTTTACACTTGAGACTCATACTTTAGGTGCGCCCTTTCCTCTTAAACAATTTGCTGCCCAATGTATTGCTTTTTTAAGTTGCCCTTTTGTGTAAACTACATAGTCTTTTCCTGCTGCTTTTGAGTGATCCTGACGTAATCGTGCATCTTCATCTAACATCTCTTGTGTTCTTTTATCTATATCCGCAATTACATCTTCTGGATTTGCTTCTTCTGCTGTATCACGCATCCCTTTTCTTTTAAAGTAATTAAAGGGTTTGCCAGCAGCCAGATCTTTAACTGCTTTTTTTACAAGAGTAGGACGAAAGGCCATAGGCACTTTAGATGCTATTTGAGCAGCCATAGGAGTTGTACCTATAATACCACCTGTAGCAGTTGCTATTCCCAATTCTAGTGCTGCATGACCCCAATCTGGTTTTTCTCCTCTATTAAGCTGAACCATTGCTTTTGTAGTTTGGTATAATGAATCTGCAACAAAGTTGTCTGCCATACCCATTGCTACTGGTTTTACATATTTTGCAAGAACTCCTGCCTTTACACCCATTTCAGCAAGTTTTGCAGATCTGCCCAATAAACCTCCCCATCCTACTAGATTCTCTGGCGATCCCATTGCTCCTAGAAGAACTCCGCTTAAATTTGGCAAACTCCAAAAATCTACATTAGCTCTTCGGAATTGCAATTCTTTAAGCCGATCTGATCTTCTAGCTCTTACTTCTGCAATACCTACATTTAATCCTTGTGACCATTCAACATCATCTCTCCATAAATGATGATCTGAAGTCCATGCTTCTTTTGCAATAGGCGTTTGATCATCTACAAATGATTCTTTTGCTTCTTCTGCCAACCATCCAAGCGCAGTATATTGTTCACTTGCTTCTTGGTATCCAGATTTAAATGTTTCCCATGCACCCCCATGCCACCGTGACATTGCAGAATTTAATCTGCTTTTATGATATGTGCTAGGTTCTTTATAGTAATAATGTTGATACAGCATTTATTTAAATATATTAGTTCCTTCATGTCTTGCACCAGTTGGTGCTGTAAATACACGCCACATGTCATAATATAACTTGGCATCTTTTCCACCAAGATGTTTTATTCCTCTTCCTAGCCAATCAGCAATTGGCGAATCACTGTCAACCCAATGATAATTATATGGATCTTTGCCAAAGAATTTTCCTCCTTTTACGACATATGCATCAAATAGAGTCTGTGGTGTACTATCATCATCATCTGGATCATACCATGCTTTACCCTGGAATAGAAAATCTGTAAGTCTATTATCCAGCATACCTGACCAGAAATCTGGTTTACCATTAAGCCTTCCTTTTACTATTTGATATAAGTCGTATAATTCCCGATTAGTCATTTTTCTTCCTAATCTTTTTTCTTCTTCAAATAACTCTTCTACAAGTGGCTGGAAGAACAAGTCATTTTCTACTTGTCCTGGTGCAAATACTTCTGTTAACCATTTGCCTCCAAATGTGTTTTTTGCAAGACTTGCATATCCTTTGCCAGATCCTTGATCCCAATCTCCATAATTGCCATCAGGTCCTTTTCGTCCACTAGGCCAATCACGGTATTTCCTTCCATTTTCTTTTTCCCAATATGCTCGTGTATATTTATACTGATTAAGTATTACTTCTCTGCTGAAATCACCACCTTCTTCTCCAAAGTCCTTTGAAAATATTCTCCCTATTGCAGTAACAGGATCCCATCCATCCCATATTCCTTCTCCATATGGAATATCTAATGAATGAGGAATTATATCATCACCAGAATTTGCTTTTTGCCATGCTTGCCTAGACTGCATCATTTTTATTGTATTATCCATTGTAAAGTCAGCAGGGACATAACTTCCAAAGTCAGGCTTAGACGAGTCATACTCTAGTCCAAGCATATCTCCAATTATCCGTTTTTCACCTGTGGACATATGTTCTACTATAACCCCTTGTATTTTACTAGGATCATGTCCAGCATTAATAAAACCGAATTGTATTGAACTACCTTGTCCTTTAACAAGCCTTGAATGAATTTCATTCCATTGAGCATTATAGGTATTTACCCCCAATGCTTTCATATTAAATCGACCTTCATTTTCTTTTGAATAAGGTGTCCACGGAGATTGCTCTATTTGTTTTTTCCTGGCATTTAGCTCTTCACGGTCTAATCCTTCCAACACATTTGCTCTTGGAATAAATGATATTTTCCCTGCATATTTCTGATGCAATTGCATGAATAAGTGATCCTGTACTTCTTCCCATTCATTTAATCCTACATTGGCATCGTTTAATTTCTGTTTTGGGAATGCAATATTAAAAGGAGCATTAGTAGGGAATATTTGGTATCCACCATAAAGCATATTAATTGCTTTAGGTAAAGCACTTTGTTCATTGTAATATTCTCCTTTAATCCCCTTATTAATAAGTCTATGCATCGTAGTTTTTACTAGATGGGCATGCCATGCTTTATGTCGTGGACGCTGGATAATAGAGGGTAAGGAATGATTTATCGCACTCATTATACGAGTATCAATAGTTGAGAACTTATCTGCCATTGTTTGGATATTTTGTTGGGGATCTCCTCTCATAGACAAAAAATCTAATACTTCCATCCTATTCTGCTGCCCCATAAATGGATAAACATCAATCAGTGCAGCTTGAAGATGATCACCTTTATTTGCAATACCAACTTGGCGTTTATACATCTCACCTACAGGATTCAAACTAAGAGTAGCAGACTTTTGTGCATTTACTGCAAACAGATTGTCCATATGTTGTATTGTTATATCCATAGTATCTTTTTATATTGATTATCAGGGGTAGTGGTCGGCTTGAGTATGTTTAGAAATCCCTGCACTTCGTGAATTTAATAGTTCTTGTGTGATCTCAATATCTGATTCATCAATAGTAACTAGCTCTTCGCCATTTGCAAAAAGACCCAATTCTCCATTTAATTTTGTTTTTTTAATTATATTGTATGCTCTTGTTTTTTTATTCCAGCAGTCATCAGAGACCTCATCCCCATCACCTCGGCATTCCATCATTAATGTATTCACCATTCTACCAGGCATTAATGCATCAATCCTTTCTTTTAATTGGCCTTTAAGCATATTCCCGACATGACCAGTATATGTGCCCTGATATTTACTTTTGTTCTTTCCACTTGCTAATTCTTTTAGTATCCCCTCTAAGTATTGTCTTGAATTTTGTGCTTGGGGCATTGTCTCTTTAAGCCAAACTCCCATCTGCTGGAATGAATGAGAATGTTCATGCATAAGTTCTCGTTGCTTTGGTGTCATTAATCCTTCAATTCCTTCTTCAGCAATAATACCCTCTAAATATGGGCTACCTTTTGCCCAGTTATTTACAGCGCTATGAAATGGATCCTCATAACGTCTATTCGGATCTGAATATTTTCCCTGATATTCAATGCTTTCAAACATACTTGCCATTTGCATTTTTTGTACTTGTGCATAATCTTTCATTGCCAAATGGAATTGTTGTTGACTAAGATATTTCCCTTTAGAATTAGCCTTACGATATGCTTTTTCTTGGTCATTCATTGCATCCTTCACTTCCATTAATGGTTTTGTAAACTCTTCATCAGATGAATAATATTTTCGATTTTTGTGAGAGTTTACTTTATTCTTATTAATTTTAAAAGTTCCTGTGTTTTCATCAAAATCAAAAAACTCTGCTGCAAGCTGCTGTCTGCCTGGTACAGTCTGAGATTTAGCAATAAGTTGCATTGAATAAAGTTGTTTTTCATTATTCCTATTTGTTGCAATATGATGGTTAATAAATTTCTGGATGTGATCTCTAGTTAATTTATCTACACCATATTGGATAAATTCTCTTCTTTCTTTATCTGTAATAAGTGCCTCTTGAGGACCATGTGATTGTAAGTCCTTTTCTTCTATTAGTCTCTTAGTCAATAGATCCTTCATAGCATTCTTAATAGCTTTTGGATTTTTTGCCATAACAAGAGATTCACTAATTTCATTACCAAGAAGCTGAGTCATATACTCTGGATCATTTATAAATTCCTGTTCCAGTATGCCCATTGTAGTTGTAAGAGCTTTGTTTTTTGCTCCATCAATAGCATCAACTTGCTCAAATGACCATTTCCGTGAATGCATTTCTGCATCAGACTCATCCATCTGGGCATCCATTAAATAAGCCTTAACATCATCTTTTGTATTATTAGGATTAAGCATAAATTCTGGTTGCTCAATTTTTGTAAAAACGTCTTGTTGGAGTATTGCGATCCCTTCAGAGCGTTTTTCTTCCATTGCTCTTTCATGCTCAGTTCTTCTTGTTGTATGTACTTGAGCCATCCACTCATTTGTATATAAATCATTTAGACTTATTTTTTGTAGTAGTTCACCTTCTTTTCCTGGTTTTTTACCAGGCATATTCCACATTAAGTCTCGATTAATATAATAATCACCATTAAGCACCTTAAGGTATGCTCCATCTGGATCTCTTGATCTTTCAATTTGAAATTGTCTATTTAATACTTCCTGCGTAAAACCACGTTGATATGCTATTGCTTTCTCAGACGAAATTGCTCCTGTTGACATTAGGTCAGCTAATTCTGTATCGAACCGATTCATTATTTGACGCAATTTTGCTAATCCAGCAGCATTTAATCCTTCTGTATAGACATGTTCATCCTGACCACCAACTTTAATAGTATCAACCAGATCACTTGGATCTCCTGCTAATTGAATCAATCTACCATGCTCTTCACTTACCGCCCAATGACTACCATCCTCATCAAGTGTTAATTCTCCTGAGTCGTAAGAGCCAAGATTATTAAATAATGCACTTGCTTCATTATATAATTCATTTGAAGTTTCTGAGATTACCATTCCAATTTTGGCTTCCATGATTCCTGGCAACTCATTAAGGATATATTCCTTCCTTTTATCATTTAAATCATTATATGTATTCTCCAGTTCTTCTTTCTGTCTCCATGGAACTTCATAGTCTTCAAATGCTTTTTCTTTTATAACAGTATTTGGTATTCCATCAGGGTTTAGTGCTCCTATTCTAAAATCTACTTCGTGTCTGCTGTCATAACCATATAGAGTTTCTGCATAATCAAGATTATCTAATGGTGTCTGGTGAAGATTCTCTATAAGATTGAGCATTTGATCCTGATGATCTGCCTCCATTGATTTTGCTATCTCTTTAGCTTTGACCTTTGCAGCATTCTGAGCATAATTCTCCACAATTGCCCCTGCAACTCCAACACCATCTGCAGCATTTTCCCAGAATTGCTGAGTATAAGACTCAGGTACACCAGTATTTGCTACAGTAGTTGGACCAGATCCCTTAGAACGAAATGGAGCAATTCGTGATTTAAGTTGCTGTTGTTCTTGTGCTTCTTCTAATGATATTTCTGCCATTACCTACCACCTGATCTTCCAGTTGTTGTATTAAATGATGATCCTGTTGTGGATCCTGTATTTGCATCTGTTTGAACTCCATCATCACCCATTGATGAGAGCCAATCAACGCCACCAAGCGAATGGAATGTCTTGCCAGCACTAACAAGTCCGCCCATCATTGCTGCAAATTGAGCAGCATTCCCACCTTGTCTTGCAATATCTGCCATACGTTTCAATTTAGCATATCTTTCATTAGCTGTACGAGCAGTTTCTTCAACAGTTTTTTGTGTTTTAAATCTTAAATTAGTTAAGGATTGTGAGAGAGCTTCCTGATTTTGAAGAAGGCGTGTTGCATTATCTAATCTTGATTTAATTATCAAATCTGCAGATGTCCCAGAATCCATACGAACACCACTAGCACCCAAAGCTGTTTTCATCTTGCCTAGTTGTTGAGTACCATATCTTGCTATTAACCCCCTTTTCTCACCAGCCTGATCAAATAAGTCTATTTCCTGGTGAAAACCAGATTGTTGTATATTCCCAATATTCCATTTTGCTGTTAATAAAGTATGTAATGCCTGAGCATCATATTCTTTGCCTTCGGCTTGACCACGAGCTTTAGCAGCTTGTGCCCCCATGTAATTCATGCCTAACTGCAAAAAAGCAGCAGATGCTGCAATATAACTCATTCGTCCTCCAATTCCTTATAGTCTGATGCAATAACTTCTTTTTCTATCTCGTCTGGATCCTTCAATTCTGTAGGATGTACAGTTATAAATAAACAATCTGTATGTGTATATATAATCCTTTTTGTCCCAACAGGAGTAATTCCATAGTAAGGTGCAACTATATGCTCTTCACCATTTTCAGTCATAATTGACATTTCACCAGCCATTAAAAAGAAAGGATGTTCAACTTTGTGAATTTTTGTAACTATCAATTCACCAGCAGGATTGAATATTTCCCTAAGATATTGTTTCTCTAGGAAATGATGCTTTAAATTATGTTTTGACTTAGTTGATGGAATATCCTTTTCCATCATGTCTTCTAATTTAACAATGCCATCTCTAAATTCCTTTTGTGAATATCTTGATGGGCTACTGCTTATGGGACTACTTAATTCCATTATGCCCCACCTGTTTCAACTTCAATTGATAAGGAATTAATCTGCATAGGTAATGGGCTTATACTCCTAATTATAACAGAATGGGCTTGCCAGCCAATCCCAGATAGTGAGGATTTCTTAAAACCACTAAAGAAATCAATAGGTTCTCCAGTATTTTGCTGAGTGGATCGAAATAACATTTCTTCTGTTGTTTCATTATATTCAATTTCAATACCTAAACTTTCTTGTACTAATGCAGTTAATGTAAGCAATCTTTTATTAAAATTATATTGATTATCAGGGGTAGGAGGACTTAATGTCTCCATTTGGGCTGTATATGATAATCCTGAAACTGCTGTTGAGGCAAGTGCATGATCTAGTGTAACTATATTGCTTGCAACAGTTTTATTAACATGCTCCATTCCATTTGTACATAATCCTGCCGATTGACCTTCAAGATGCCCTATTGTAAGTTTTTGTAATCTTAGCTCTATTGCAGCATTATCTGCTGGTACAGCAACTAGATTCTGATCTAATGTCCATGTAGATGTAACAGCACTTATAGTAATTGTAGCTGTTTGTGATGTACTTCCCTGATCAGTTAATACTATTGTATCATTAATAGCATATCCTGTTCCTATAGTTGTCACTGCTACTGTAGGATTCCCCGAACCATCGGTAACTGTAGTAAAACGTGCCCCTGTCCCAGATCCCGAAGTGCTAGTTTGTGTAATATTAGTCTCTGTATTACTCGTTTCCCATGCTCCACTTGGTGTCGGTGTTGTATCCGATAAAGAGTTTATTTCACCTACAGTTGCAGATACTACTTTATAAATTGTCGTATCTCCAGCAATCAAAAACCTAGTATCAGCAGGAGGAGCTGTCGTTATGCCATCCACAACAAGATTACTTTGATTTGTTGCTTGCCCTGCGCCTTTTACTAAAGGTGTGCCAGTTAGAATTTCTGATGCCCTATGTATTTTTGCAGAATCAAGGAATACAAGTTCATTGCGTGTAATAATATTTTCTGAAGGGAATCTGCCTAATATTTCGATATGTTCAACATCAGATCCATTTATTGTTCTTTTAACCTTGAACCATACCTGATCATAATCTGTGCGTGGTATTATTGATATATCCACAACTTTTGCAATCCCACCCTGATATGCACCTCCTAAAGTATGAACTGACCATGCCTTGAATTTAACTGATCTGTCATAGCTTAGAGTAAGAACCTGACCATTATCCATAACCATCCAGATAATAGGATTAGGTCGTTCCTGCCAATCTACCTTGATAACACTGCTTTGTGCAATCATATCGTATGCTTTCATTGATATACGACTTTGCAACCACTGATCTTCTGCTCCTGAGAACTCTAATTCCTGGATTTCTCGTCCTCCTCTTTGTGGATATATGATAACATTTGATACAATTACTGGTTGTGTAGAAGATGCAGAATATGAAGTTTCTCTACTGACAGTGAACCGTGTTGGGCTGACTGCAAGGTTTGTTTCTGTTCCATAGAGAAAATAAACTCCTGCGGAAGTACCAAGTGCAAGTTTCTTTGAATCCATCAACCATTGAATTTCGTCCAATGTATCAGAATCTATTGTAAAACTTATTGCATTTGAGTCGGATATAACTTCTGTTGTTACTCCTCCTGTTATTACTGGAGTATCCTGATTCCCTAATTCTGTAGGAGAAAAGCTGTAAAAGTTGCCTGTACGAGAGAGCCAGACAGTTGATGGTTCATATTCTGTTGTTGCAAATACAAAGCGTTGCTGATAGATTTGGGACAATTTGGGATACCCTAATCCTGTGAATGCTCCAGTAGAATAATCAATATAGCCTGAAAAAGCTCCTAATCGCCACTCAGGGGTCCCATTTGTAGTATCAGGGTTCGGGGATAGATCTGTCTCTAATTTTACTGTACAGGTAGCTACATCGGCTACTGCGGTGATTTTTCCCCATCCCCATCGAATACCACCTCGTCTTGTTGATGGATCGGCTAGAGTATTGAGCCTCATCATTCTGCCAACATCTGCATCAGTAAATGTTTCTCCACCATTAGTGGCAGTAGCATCTACCCATCCTGTAGATAGCTTTATTCTTGATTTTACTGTAATACTTGTACCTTTAGCATGAACAACTCTTTTTAAGGTAACTTTCCCAGAAAACTGGACACCTGAAGTTGGAGGAACTGCTGAATCTGCATCCCTGAATCCCATGTCAAATGATTTATTTGTATGTCCGTCTGAAATCTGGAATGTTGCATTGGTTGAATATACAACATAGAAATGATTATCCTTCCCACTATTAGAGCACCATGATTCTGATAGATTATCTGCAGATCCTAACAATGGATCTCCATCTCCAAAACTTGTTGCAGAGTTAGAGCCAAAGAATACATTTGACCCATCACTACTATGTGAAACAGGAGTACCTCCTTCTGCTGTAGATACCTTAAATGTTTTATATGCAGCAGATACAACATAATAATTTGTACTTGCACTAATATTCCCAGGTAATGATCCACTATTATCACCAATCTGGACAATATCACCGTCATTCAATCCATGGGATTTTACTGTTGTAAATTGTATATGACCACCAGAAGCAGCAACAGAAACATCTGTTGTTACAGTTGGATCTACTGTTCCATCTTTTACTATAATTTGTGTATTACCAGTACTATCATTTGTAGTATTTGCAACATATAGGTTAAGTTTCTGTCCAGTTTGCAATCCATGATTTGATACTACAACCTCATTCGTGGCAGTTTTAAATGCAACATCACCCACATCTTCTTCAATTGTTGTTCCAGTAACAAGAAAAGATTTGGTTAAATCCGCATTTACACTTTGGTAAGGTCCATCTTCTGCTTCATATTGACTAATTGTCCATACACTATTATCTTCTGCCCGAGCAGCATTTGTAGGTTCAAGTGTTCGTGATAACAGGAATGGTACTCTGGTAGGACATGTAAAGAATAGTACGTCACCACTTTGACTTACTTGCAGAGTTGCAATTTCATCAATATTACTGTCAATAATCCATCTATGTGATTTTATGACATATGGTGTTGTTGTACCTTGCACATTAAGAAGCCGATCCTGTGAATATATACGGATAAAAGGCTTATTACTGAAATTTAATGTCTGGCTTGTTGCACTGAGTACAGCATCATTTGTCAATTCAAATGTATCGGTATCAGTAATGGAAGCAACTTGCGAGGAAGAATCAAGATTTGTAGTTGGATAACCTGTAGTTGCATCAAGTTTGGCATTCCATACATGCTGACCTACAAATATACTGCTTGTACTGCCAGTAGTGACTTCTATGGTCTTATCATTGGCTGCCGTAGTGCAGACAAGAGTAGTGTCAGATGCACTGTTGTCGTAGCCTATTTCTACAACATATGCTTCTTCACCGCCTTTATAAAATGGGAATAATCGTGATGTTGTATGTCCTGCACTTGAAACATGAATTGTTCCAGGTCTTTTGATCATGGGACCCTCAAGAAGAGGGATCATGTTCTGTGCAGCTTTTACACCATAAAGGTAGAATTCTTCTGTGGATCGCCCTTGAAGGCTTTTAGCGAGAACGCCTTCTGTAAATCTGGGTTGCTGAAATTCGTATATCATTTATCACGATGCAGGAGGAACAAAATTGTTAAGTACCGCATAGCCTGTAGATGGAGTTGACCAGGTTCTATGAGGCTGTCCAGATGCTCTCCTTCGTGCATTCCAGAATGTTGATTCTTCTCGATGTTCTGGAGTCTTGTCTTTTGAATTGGCAGATCGTGCTTCTTGCAGTGCCATAAGATACTTCTGCATCATCCTGTCTTTTAACCCATCTTTCCCTGTTAGTGTTTCTGCCATTTCTACGGCTAATTTAAGAGCCATAGATTCTGCAAGTAACACATCTAATGAATTAATATCTTCTGGTTCATAGATATACAAAAGATTTAAGGTGGCTTCATTTGACAAGATATTCTTTCCTTGCACCCTGTACCTGGAGACAGGCCATACTTCAATTACCTTTATATAGTCTTGTGGAAGCTGAAAAGTTGAGTTCCAGCCAAATAAAGGATCATCTATCTTAGTTAATGTAACTCTTTTCATTGCAGAATTCCAATCATGCATTCTCAGCACAGATCGAATTACATCATCAATCCTAGAACTTGCGATTCTTGCTCTTGCATTATTATCAGTAAGATTCTGAATTGGAGCTTCCCCCAAGTTAGATAAGGCAAGATTTGCAACACTAACTCTATTCATAATTTTCCTTTAAAAAAGGGGTATAGGTACTTATTGACCATGGATTGGAAGACTGGACCATCCAGCCTTATTAGCATAATAAGTGGTCTATACCCCAATTATGGTTTAGTCGATTGTATAATGAATCGTACAAGTCCATATCCTTCCTGCTGTCCAAACAGTCGTAGTATTTGTAACTATTACAACTGCTCCGTCAGGATAGGATAGAGGCACAACACTAGCTGTTGTTGCATTCTGTCCACTTTCAATCTTTCGATTAAAGTTGGAGTTATGCGAAGCAGCAGCTAATATTCCAGCTACGGTAGTAGTAACAGTACCAGTAGAATCTGTAACTCTAGTTCCTATTGATGTTGGACCTGTTCCTACAGCGCCACTTACACCCAAATGTGCATCCCATACTCTTGCACCTTTAGGCAAATTACCTATTACGATAACATCACCTACTGCTGCCCCCGATGCAGGGACAGTATAGGTATCAGACAAAATACGCATTCTGCCACCCATTGAATGAGCATCGCCCATCTTCATAGGTATAGAATTCACTTTTGTCATCTGTGTTCCATAAACGTCTGCCATATTGGCTCCTTAATTAATAGTTA
>VTLG01004058.1_pt1 | contig 42793 bp, 61 predicted proteins | sample 4694571 | NCBI WGS metagenome assembly VTLG01 (sample SAMN12604809, study PRJNA352737) | marine metagenome | biome: ENVO:00000447; feature: ENVO:00000209|ENVO:00000569|ENVO:01000036; material: ENVO:00002151; isolation source: viral sequences binned using virsorter ...
ATATACTGTTACAAATATAATCTTTTATTATAGATATAAGTAAATACGCTATATTAGACAGGTTTTTTTTACCTATAGTCTACTATCTAAAAGTGATAATCCTATCTGTATTGAATTTTCAACTCGAGACCTCTCTATTTATTATATATGATTTCCATATGCTTATTATATCAATGTTAAATGATACTGAATCTCATTCTCATTTATGCTACACGTTAGATTCTATCTTTTTTTAAAAATAATTAAAATAATGTTAGGATATATATATTATCTTTAGTAATATTAAGTAACAATTAAATGAAATAAGGAAACAATGAGAAAATTTATTATAAATCTAAATGACAAGCCAAAAACTCAAAAAGAGTTATTAGCAAAATTTAGATATTTAAAAAGAATTAAAGATAATAAAAAATAATTAAAATAATACTTGCTTATTAATATAATAAGTATTAAGTTAATAGAGCGTTAAGATAGTAGAAAAGAAAATAATAATAAAACGCTTGTTTTTTGACATAGGACTTTAAAAAGTTAAAGTTCAACGAGTAGAGACCGACTCATAATAGATTATAGAAAATTTATTATACCGACCAAGCAAGAAAGGGTCAAAGGTTGAAAGGGTCAAAAGTGCGACTAAATGAAGATAATAGAGTAGACATTTTAAGATGATGCGATGACTTAGGTCACTATAAAATAGTTTAGAAGAAGGACAGTGCGAAGTAATGATAGGGAATTATATCCAAAGGTCTTAGTAAAAAAAATATGGAATTGTTCTTAAAAACAATTGTAACACCAAACTCACCGAACGTATAAACGGGTCACATTGGAAGCCAAGAAGCCCACCAAAGTCTATAGATATATCCAATAAATATATTTAGATAATAAATGCGATTAGAAGAGGACAAATAAATTGTGAAAGCATATTAAAAACCTCCACGAAGCTAATATCCTACTCAAGTGCAAATCTTGATACATAAACCTTTTACAGGTGTGAATTAACATGACGTAATTATGTAATGATTATAAATATTGAGTCCTAAGTAACCAAATTATAATTAATGTAGTGTATGAGATACAGACGTCGCATTTTAAGAACAGAAACAAACATAAATAAATTATTTTATGTGGTGTTGCAGAGTTCAAATCTCTATCTGTTCTCAAATGTAAACAAGGAAAGGAAATAAATGGTAAAAGTTAATATGAATGCAGATTGTAGATTTTTAGCAGATTTAAATGCTAATAATCACATGGGAATGTACAATTTAATTACATCATTAGGTGGCGTTAGACTTTGGACTAAGGGTATTAAGCCTACTAGAAATTGGACGCTTAAAAGTGTTAAAAATTATTTTGGACTTCAAGGTAATGCAAAAAGTATCTTAGAACAACTTGAAACAATTCACAATATTATTAAAAAAGAAAGGAAATAAATGCAAAAACAAACAAAAATACCTAAATCTTGTAAAGGCATGACAATTTACGATAACGGAGCAATTTGCTCTAATCCATATAGTGGAGAAAAAATAAAACTAAATAATATAGAATTATCTCTATACGATTTATTGAATGGAGCAGAAGCTTTAGGACAATACAAGTTAATAGATGATATTAAAGACTGGTTTGCAGAAAATAATATAAAAGCCTATAGCAAACTATTAGACTAACAGAGAAAGGATACAATATGTACCACTGGAGCAAGATGAGTGGTAAATTGATTGGAATCCCTGCACTAAATACAGATACGACAAGCAATAAATTCTGTCAAAAGATGAAGAACACAGATACAATATGTGGAGAGTGTTATTCTTGGAATATGTTACAGACATTCAGAAAAAATGCAGTTCCGTCTTTTAGAAGAAACTCAAAGTTTCTAAGTGCAGAAGTTCACGAACCTAAATACCTACTACCAGTAAGCAGTATCGTAGCGAGGTTTAATGGACATGGGGAACTAATCAACGAAGACCACTTCATAAATATAATAAACATATGTAAGAATCAACCGAATACAACTTTTACGCTATGGACAAAAAGAAAGCACATAGTCAACAAAGTATGTAAAACAAAAAAAATTCCGAGTAATCTAATAATGGTATACTCAAACAAAGTAGTTGACTCTATAATGAAGGAGGTACCAAAACATTTTGACAAAGTGTTTAATAATGTTAGCAATGACTCAGATAAGGTAAATTGCAAAGGAAAGTGCATAGATTGCATGATGTGCTACACAATAGGTAACAAGACACAACAAATAGTGGAGGTAATGAAATGAGCAACAAAAAGGACATAATAGATAAAATGTTAGATGCCATAGATAATGAAACTTTGTTCAAAGGAGTGCATAAAGTTGATTTAAATGACATAACAGATGAAGACTTAAAAGTAACTAACAGAAACATAATAAAAAGAAGAAAGGAAAACAAATGGGAATTAACACCCTTTTTTACTAAATCAAAAAATACTTGATAAATTCTTTAAAGATAACAATGGGTATAATGACGATATGATTATGAATCAAACTAATATACCTATGAGAAAAATACCACATTTATTATCTTGGTATGCAAGACTTGATTTAGGCAACAAAATTCTTAATCACTTAAAAGAAAACGAAGATTGCTTCTTTGAAGCAGAATTATAACAAATAAAGAAAGGAATTTATAAAGTGGTAATGAAAAAAGATGAAAAAGTTTTTGGAGAATGTGGAGCAGTTTGTTACGACAAAAAATGTGAGAGAACATTTACAAAAAAAGAATATAATGATGGAGATTATTTAACAAATGGTGAAGGTTGGAGTATAGACAATGCGACTGGATTTTACTTCTGTCCAGATTGTTCAAAATACCTTAGTTTAGCAGAAACTATATCAGATGATTTAAATTTGTTTAAAGAGTATAATGATATTCCCTTTGAAATAATTTTAGATTCTGCTTATATGATTATTGATACCTATGAATCCTACAAAAAAATAGAAAGGGAGGTAAAGAAATGAGCTTAACAATCTTTCCAGGAAACCAAAAGCTTAGACCAATTAAACAAAATAAAGGATTAATATACCTTAAAGTAAGAGTTGGTAAAGTTGATGTGGTAAAATTAAATTTATTCAAAAAACAACAAAGAAAGGATACTTAAATGAAAAATAAAAAAATAACAATAGATATATCAGAATGTGATATTAGAGAGTTTGAGCAACTTGTTTACTATAATTACGACTCATTTACTTGGACTTTTGATGGAGTAGATGTAGAGTTTGTAAAAGCAAAGGAGGAAGAATAAAATGAACAGAGAATTTTGTGATAAAACTATAGAATGTATAGAGTCATTAACTTTAAAAGTAGAATTGCTTGAGAAATCAAGTATCATTACTGCGAAAATGATGAAAGAATTAAAAAAACTTATAGAAGCGAAAGCTTAAAACAGCTATAAGTTATAGAGAGCCAACAACTGGTCCTGTAAGTCCAAACTGATTCGTAGATGATGCCTTGGCGAAGGAATATGTGAGGCTCTCTATATAATTATTATTCAAGAGACGAGAGTTGTATCCGTGAGGGCAACCGAGGGCGTTTAATGCGTTAATTCCTTTCGATTATTGTCGTCTTCATTTGAGTCTCTTGAATATTTTAACTAATTATAAACAAAGGAGAACTAAATGAAAATTAAAAAAGTATATATAGATAATTTAAAAGGATTAAAACAAGCTGAAAGTCTACAAAATAAAAGTTATATACCTTTACATAATGGATTTTTTAATCCTTATCTAACATTAATTAAAGGTACAGAAACAGAAACAGAAAATTATAAAAATAAATATTATAAATAAAATGGAGAACTAAAAAATGAAAAAAGATAAATTATTAGATTTATATGCAGAGGATTTTGGATATTCAAAAGTTTGGAAAGATATTTGTGATTCTTTAGGTGTAGATTATAATAAAGCTGATAAGGTTACTATATCTTATAACAAAGTTATAGTTAATAAGTAATGTTAATAACTAATACAAAAGGAGAAATATGAAAATGATGACAAACAAAGAGCTTGAAAAAAACTTAACTAACAAAATAAAAAGTCTTTCTTACGCCATTTCTAATGGTAACGAAGAAGTTTTATTAATGATGGACGAATGGTATGATACTATTAAATTATTAGATACTTTTAGCAAACACAAGCCATTAGTGGCTCTTTCTGGCAATGATTTACCACTTATAGTTGAATACATAGACGATAAATGTATTTTATTAGTTCCAGAAGAATATTTAAAAAATGCTTCTAAGGGTATGCAATGATTAGTAAATATATAAAAAACATAACTTGGGTTGCACTGATATTAGCTGCAATCATACTTTGGGCATATATTGTTTCAATTTTTGTTCTTTGGACAAGACAATGTTAGAAATATTATCAGAAATTCCAGTAAATATATGTATATATTTTTTATTTCTATTCTATTTATGCTACTTGGTAGAAAAATAATTCAAATAATTGTTGTTATTTAAATATATAATATATAATTTAAGTATCAATTCTAACTAACATGAGAGGTTATTATGGAAAATAATGAAGCAAAGACTAAACAGTATATTATAAAAAATATACCACCAACAACTTGGAGAGAGTTTAAAATTAAATTACTCCAAGGGGGAATGGACACATACAATGAGTGCTTGTTAAAGCTGATTAAAGGCTACACTCATGGTGAGATAAGTGTTTAACCCTGTTGATATTGAAAAGGTATACGCAGACTACATAAACAAACAAAACGAACTAAACAGAACTGAAAGATATAAAGGGAAGGAAACTTACTTCCAAGCAAGCAGTTCTGGAACTTGTGCTAGAAAAATACATTATTCTAGTGTAGATAACGTGCACCCTACAAATCCACCAGACAAAAGAAGTTCTAGGCTTTTAAGGCTTGGAACAATCGTTCATGAAGACTTACAAAATGCCTTTACTAATATAGTTAACTATAATAGTTATCTATTAAAAAAAGAAAAAGAAGTAAAAGAAAAAAAGTTTGCAGTCCACATGGAAAAAGAAATTTTAATACCTGAATTTAATGTTCGTGGATTCTATGACCTTGTTATTGAATGCGATGGTAAGGTTTATTTGTATGACTTTAAGACTATGGCTAGTTTTTCTTGGTCACTAAAGTTTGGGAGAAAGTATAAGTCTCCTAATCAATCTGACCACCAAGAGCTTCAGCTTGGAACTTACGGTTATGCAATTAAAAAAGAGTTTGGAAGACTTGATGGTATGTTTTTAGCATACTACAAAAAAGATGATTCAAGAATGAAAGTAATTCCAGTAAGTCTTGATTATGTAGATAAAGCTAAGATTTTTTGGAAAAATACAAATGAAGAATTAAAAGGTGGTTTACCTATGTATAATCTTGGCGTGAGTCCTGCCAGTTCTTGGAATTGCAGGTATTGTCAATTTTATGACCATTGTAGACCACCTAGTTTTTAAGGAGAAATATGAATTGCTGGCATTGTAATAAAGAATTAATTTGGGGAGGAGACCATGACTATGAAGATTATGACATGGAAGGAGAAGGTATAGTATCAAACTTTTCTTGTTCTAATTGTGATTGTTATGCATATGTTTACTGCCCTTTAAATAACGACAAGGAGGTTAAATGAGTACATTTAAAAAACTAAATGCTGTTGATATTTCTAGATTAGCAGAGCAAAAAGGTAGGTTTGATTATTTATCTTGGGCTCATGCTGTTAGAGAAGTATTAAAAGTAGCACCAGACACAACATGGGAAGTTCATGAATACAATGAGCAACCTTACATGGAAACAAGCACAGGCTTTTATGTTAAAGTGAGTGTTACTATAGAAGGTATTGTAAGAACGCAAATACACCCTGTTTTAGACAACAAAAACCAATCTATTGCAAGTCCTAACTCTTTTCAAATAAACACTTCTATACAAAGATGTTTAGCAAAAGCAATAGCATTGCATGGTTTAGGTCTTGTATTGTTTGCAGGAGAAGATTTGCCTAATGATATAAGTAAAAAGCAAGAAGATGAATTAAAAGCTCTTGCACAAAAAATAAAAGACACAGCTCAAAGAGATTCTATTGTAAAAGCTGTGATAAACAAGAAAGTAAACGAGTCTAACTATGAAAAAAGTTTAGAGTCAGTTAAAGCAATTATAAAAAAAGAAAAAGGAGATAAGTAATGAGTAACGATATAAACTCAGCGTTTGGTGGTGCTGTAGAGAGCAGCTACTACTCGCTTGATGAAACAAATAAAGATAAACCTACGTTTATCCCAGCAGTTCCTGGAGAATATCTTGGACACATAGTTGAGTTAAAATCTAAGGTTTATGACATCAAAGGTGGTGTCAAAAAGGCTAGAATCTATAATTATTATGTACAGCTTGCTGAACAAAACGCTGGAACTAAATATGAAGTTCCGAATCATGGTACAATTGATGGAAGTGAGTTTACAGGAAGAAAAATACGTTCAGATGGTGTTTTTAGATACCTTGAACCACAAGAAGGAGACACTTTTCAAAGTCACCCAGCAGGCAACACTGGTTATCTAAAGTTTTGTGAAGCGATTGGTGTTGAATTAAAGCCAATAGAAAAAACTATTGATGGCAAGAAAGTAAAATTGCTTCAATTACCAAGCATTTCTGAAGAAGATGTGTTGGGTAAAGCTGTTAAGATAAATGTTCAACATGGTAAATCTTATAAAAATGCTAAAGGTTACGACACTGTACCTTTGGTTATTAAGTTTATTAACATTTGGAAAGACGGAAAAGACATTGTAATAAAAAAGGAAAGCACTGATGACATTCCATTCTAAAAAAATGAACTCAATAATAGCTAAGACTCTTCGTTTTATTGGTTATAAACCTAAAAGTATAGCGAAGATGGTTAAGAAGTCTCAAGCTACAGTTTACAGATACTTAAAACAATAATATTATGGTAGTCACTTATTCCGAATGTCCCACCTATGCGACACTTCGCACTACTATCTTAGCCTAAGTGGCTACCATTAATTACAAGGAGAGTAAATGAAGTGGTATAAGACAGTAACTTTAAAAACTACATCTGGCAGTAAAATTAATTTACCTAAAGATGTTTGGAATAATTTAGGGTGGAAACCTAATGACAAAATAAAGCTATCTTATTTTTATGATGGTCCAACTGATAAGTATGGACCTACTGGTATAACAATAAGTAAAGAAGAATAAACTAAATTTAAAAAAGGAGAATAAAAAATGGGTAGAGCAATAGAGATGGAAAACGATATACAAAAAATGAAAATCAGACTTTCTAAAGCAGAAGGAGCTATAGAAGATTTAATTAAAATGGTAAGTAAGGAGAAAAATGAAACCAAAAAAACCAACAATAAAAGAACTAAATAAAATAGTTTTAGAAAATAGGCAAGGTTTAGATATTGCTTTTAGAACTATAGAAGAATTAAGGGGTCACATGTTAGGTCTCGACAAAATTCTTGATTGGTATATTCAGTTTAAAGATGAAAGTGATGTTTTTAAAGAATATATTGAAAAAAACAAAGCAAATAAAGAACAAAAAGAAAAACCTAAAAAATAAGAGGTAAGTATGAAAGAAATAAAAACAATAATAGAAAAAATACTTAGTGATAATAATTGGGGTTTATATTATAAGTCTAGACCTTTAGAAACACTGCCTTCTCAAGACGGTCAACATATTTATAAAATAAGTAATGTTGATGAGAATGAGTTGTTTGAGGCTATAGAAGACTCTGCAGAAAGTGTATTGGGGAATAGCAAGACAGACTAACTCACAGACAGGAAAAAAGGAGCATATAATGGAAGAAGAACTCCCTTTCAGTAGGGAAGCAGAGAATGTTATTCTCGGAAACATCATTGAGTATGATGGTGTTTATGAAGATGTTGCTTCGTATTTATTAAACGGAAAAGTTTTTTATCAAAAGGAAGCAAAGTTGTTGTTAGAGAGAATAAAACAACTAAAAAAAGATAAAGTATCTATAGATTTGGTTACCTTGTGTAATAGCTTGACTACTGAGGATAAGTTGATTGGCTTGGGTCCTGGTTTTATTACAGAATGTACTATAGGTGCAACTACTAAAGGAATGACAGTATCTTATGCAAAGCAAATATATGAAAAATATTTATTAAGAAAAGTGATAGAAAAAACATTAGAAATAAAAGATAAGGCTTCTAAGAACGTATCCTCTGCACACGATACTATCCTCGAGACCCACAATCTTCTTGGAGGCCTTATTAATTTAAAACCATCAGAAAAATTTAATATAATCGATTCTCTTGACTCTGCTATTGCAGATATAAGTTCAAAAGAATCTAACTTAATATCAACTGGATATGAAGCTGTAGATAGGTTCGCAGGTGGATTAACACGAGGTGAAGTGAGTATCATCGGAGGAAGACCAGGGCATGGGAAAACTACTTATATGCTCAACCTCCTGTCGAGAATGCTTGATAACGGTTACCGTGTCATGCTGTTTAATAGAGAGTTACCCAATGTTGAGGTCATGAAAAAGTTAATCTGCCTCGAATCTGAGTCACTTTCATATTCAATGATAAGAAAAGGAGTATATGATGAACGTGGTCTTGAACAACTTGAAAGGGTTAGGAAAGGTATTCTTAAAAAATATTCTAAGGATAACTTCGCAATGTTTGATAATCTTAGGGACTTTTCTTCTTCGGCTGTCGAAGTCAAAAAGTTTAAACCTGACATAATATTTGATGATTATATCCAGCTTATTGCAGGAGAATCAAGATTAGACAGAAGGTTTCAAATTGAAAAGTTAGTGAACGACTATAAATGGTTAGCTAAAGAGACAAAAGCTGCTGTAGTTTTAGCTTCACAGCTTAATAGAAATGTAGAATATCGTGGTAATGGTGGCAGACCTCAACTTTCAGATTTAGCAGAGAGTGGTGCTATCGAACAAGTAGCAGAAAATGTGTTGTTTGTTTACTATGAGTACAAAGTTAATCCTAAGAGTGACTTAGGAAGAAATATAATTACTTTGTGTGCTAGAAAAGTGAGATATGGCCAGACTGGAGATATTCACTTAGGATACAAAGGAGATAAATGTAAGGTGTATAACAATGAACAAGAAGCAGAACAAGAAGAACAACTCCAAAAAACAATTCTCCCATTTGACTAAATTCATAGGAATTGACCCAGGTAAATCTGGAGGAATTGCAATGATTTCAAATGAAGGTATAGAAAGTATTAAGTGCCCTAAAGAACCTGCTCAAATGGCTGTATTTTTAGATTATTTAATAGGTGATACAGCTCCATATAATATAGGAATTTTAATTGAAAGAGTATGGGCAAGGCCAACTAACGGTTCAAGGCATGCTTTTGCTTATGGCTTTAATTATGGGTTATGGTATGGAATAGTTGCAATGGCAGGTATAGAAATGCACACAACTCTACCTAATGCATGGATTCAACATTTTAAGTGCCCAAAAGGTATAGAATACAATAAAAGAAAAAATTGGTTAAAAGATAAGGCAAAAAAACTTTATCCAGACTTAAAAAAAGTTACATTAGCTACTGCTGATGCTATATTAATAGTTGATTATGCAAAAAAAGAGTTTTTTAATAAATAATAAAGGGGATTCAATGGAGACTAGAGGAAGAAAAGCATTTAAAAGAGCAAACATGTCTAATCCAGAAGTAATAACTATAAAATTTATAGCTGATAAAACAATACAAGAAAAATTAGAAAGTATAGCTATGAGCGAACATAGAAGTATTACGCAACAAGCGAATTTGTTTCTTATACAGTGTATTAAAAACTATCAAATTAACGATTAAAGGAGATAAAATGAAAAAAGTGGGAAGAAAAATAATTCCAATTGCATTACATTTAGGTGGAGACGCAATGCCATCGGGTAAAAATGGAATAATCGTCTTTTACAAAGAATTAATAAAAAGATGTAAAAGAAATAAAAATAGAACAACTATTCATGGAACTGTAATAACAGATAAATTTATAAGCAATATAGAGTTTAGGCTTTTAGAATTAGAGAATAAGATTTTGTGATTACACTTGAGTATATTTATAAAAAATTTAACGGAGAACTATTAATAGACACAGGAGGTTATTGGATGCCATTAACAGAGGGGTATTGTAAAGGTTTTGACCTTGATTTAAAGTTTGGAAAGTTAGGTGAAGAGTTTGTTCAAGGTGTTTTAGAAGGAGATTCTAAGATTGAAATTAAAACTGAAAGAGATACATGGAAAACTACAGGAAATATTGCTATTGAAATAAGATGCAATGGAAAACTTTCTGGTATTAGCACAACTGAATCTTCAACATGGATTCACTTACTGTCTTATAATGATGTGATAGAAGGTGGATTTATTATAAATGTTAAAAAACTAAAAGAAAGAATTAAAAAGTTAAAAGAAAAAGATAAAATTAGGATAGTTATGGGTGGAGATAATAATTTGTCTCAACTAGTTTTAGTTCCTTTAAAAGAAATATTTGAACTTTCTAACGAAAAACTCTAAACTTTTTATAATTTTCTTTATCTTCATCATCTAAGCTGTTATAAAAGTCAGTTTCAAAAAGAAACCCGTTGTTTGGAGAAGTTTCAATCTTACTCATATTTGCAACATGACCTAATATAGAATATTTATTTAATACACGTTTACTTTCTAAAGTATTTTCTAAAAATTTATCAATTTCAAAGAACTCTTCATCAATTGTTTTTAAGTCAGCCTGTTTTCCAGGAGTTAAAGTTTTATAAAATTCAACTAAATCTTCTTCTTTTATTATGTTTTCTTCTCCTCCCATTCTTGAATGAAGAGGTCTTAAAGAGTTCATGCTAAGTTTTATTGATTTAACAGCTGCTTTGTGAGCTGTAAGACCATAAACATTGTCATTCATTTGTTCGTGCACTAAGGCATTATAAGTAGACATTATCTTTTTTATTTTCTCTTCCTTTGAAAGTTTTGGATTTACGATAGCATCTTTAAGGTTTAACATCATATAACCTCTTGGTGAAAAATCATAATCTTTAAATTTTCTTTTATTCCTAGACAAAGACAACCAAGTGTTAAATGCTTTTCTTATATTTTTTCTTTTAATCATGTATTCGTTTTCATTAATTCTATTTGCTTGAGCATCCCATTGAGAACCAAATGCTGTAGCTTCTTTTATAAGGTTTTTAAATCTGTCTGCTCCCCATTCTAAACCTGTATAAGTTCCAGGCTTTTCATATATAAGTTGCATAAGGTTTGAATACATTCCTTTGCTTACGTTTACTAAAGGAAGCATAGGAGTAGCAGTTGTCAATTGTGAAGTTTTTGTAAGGTAGGGTACCATAAAATCCATAACTCCAAATAGACCTGAAGTATTTACGTCATGTAAAGTTTCACCAACTTTTTGATATAATTGAAAAGATTCATCTTCTTGTGTTTTGTCAAAAGCATCAAATGGGTTTTCTTTTCCTAAAATTTCGTCATATAAATAAATTAACCCAGCACCAGTTATTTTATGAGCAACAGCTAATCTTACTAAAGGATAAGGATTTTTATGTTTTAAAGCTGGTTTAATAAAGTTAAGATAAGTATCAAAAGTAGAATGAGCTGCTATTCTATAAAAAATAGTAAATGGTCTAGCTATAGGATTACTCATCCATAAAGGAAGCTGGTTTGGTCTAGTTGCACCTTGTGTACTAATATGACCTTGACTTCCTATTTTATCAGACAGATAAGTGCTTCCATTACGTTCTTGATTAAGAATCGTTTCTAAAGAATTTCTTTCAATATAATTAATTTCATCTTTTGATAATTTAAATCTATTTTTCCACACATCTCTTATTTCTCTGTTTTTACCCAACCCACCTGTTACTTTTTTATATTGCTTTAATTGATTTTCAAAATACATACGAGCAGCAACGCTACTAGAAACTCTGTTTATAGCTTCTGTTGGTTTCATAAGATTCCAATATGTAAATATTTTATCTATTGCAAAATTTTTAAAAGAACCTAACCCGCTAGTTTCTAAACTTTGTATTCCCGTAATCCTAAATCCTTTGTCTCGTGCTTTATCTCTTTGTTTTTTAGATAGAACAGCCATTAATCCCGCTGCTGAATAAAATGGACCATATGCTCCAATATTCCTTGCTTGTCCAATTGCAAAATTTTTAGCTCCAGGGAAAACAGGCATAGAAAGCCCAGCAGTTACAACACTTAATCCAACACCACCTAAATACCTCTGTACTGTTCCTAAATCTGCAAAACCTTTATGTTCAAGTCCAAAATTCTTTTTAATTAATCTAACAGTATAATCACTCCCTGCTTTATTTAAAACTCCTATTTTTGATGCAAGTCTTTCAGTACTCATAACACCTTTATTACCTTTAGCCATAGGATGTAACTCAGGGAAATACATTGAAACAGCAATAGATTGTCCCATAGATTTATAATAACTATCCATAACTGAATCATACTTATCAATATATGCTTTCATTGTTTTTTTTCTGCCAAACATATTTGTATATGTAATGTTACCATTCTCGTCTCCTAAAAGACCAGTTCTGCTTTTTAAGAATTTAGCATTTACAGCATTTATATCACTATAAAATAATTGATAAACTTGGTTTCCTGTTTCTGTAATGTTTTTTTCATTTTTTATATAATTTTCAACAAAGTTTTTGTATTGAGGTGTTTTTTCTCTAAACCCTTTTTTAAGAGCGGCTTCTTTAGCATTATTCATTAGTACTGATTTAGAATAATCTTTAAACCATTTTTGTTTTTTTCCGTTTTCTCTAACAAGAGTTTCTTTTAATTTAGGATTAACAACTCTAGAAGTATAATTTTCTAAAGCTTTAGCTTCTAGTTCTGCAAATCTTTGATTAAATTGAGATTTACTTTTAGAACTATACCTCATACCAGAAACTTGTAATTCAAGTACACGATTCATAAATCTTAAATGATGTGTTTTAGCTTGCCAAGCTTTACTTCCACCTGTTATAACAGCATCAAAAGGTATAGGGCCTTCTCCTACTCCAATTTTTTTTCCATCTAATATAACATCACCTGTTTTCTTTAAATCTTCAATAAACTTTAATTCTTTTTGAGTCTTAGCTTCCCTTATTCTATCTTTATCAATAAACTTTATCATGTTTCTATCACTTGCTTTAGGAAGAATCATTTTAATTTGAGCTTTACGAGCTTCGTTTATTCCCATTACTTTTTCTTGAATTAAATCTGAACCAGTCAAAGCTTGGTATATTTTTTTACTTACATATTTTTTAACATTAAATGCAGCAGGTGTTAAAGATAAAAATCTTTTAACAACCCCTGGAAAACTTTTGTTTATAACATCTAATTCTGAAAGTTCAAATGATTTTACAAAAGAAGTTTTATCTTGAACTGCAAGTTTTTCAGAGAAAAAAGATTCAACTTGTTTTACAGTTTCTGCGTTTCTAACATTCTTAAATTTACCGTCTTTAATTCCAAAAGCTTCAAGAGTTTCTGACAAACTTTTTTCACTAATTCCATATTTAATTCTTTTTAATTCAATTTTTATTTCAGAACCTCTAATCTCTGGAGTTCTGCCTTGCCATTTTTTAGAAAGCATTTTGTTAATACTTTGGCTATAAGTGTTTTGTTCTGATAAAGACATGCTTTTATGTCTTCTATAACCAGTAAACAATTCTCTCATATCTCTAATGTCTTCAATAGCAAAATTAAATCTTTTAGATAGGACTGATTCCATTATTCTACTAGTTGATTCAAATCCAGTAGTTACAGGTTTAGATAACAATCTAGAATAAGCTTCAAATGATTCAAATTTAATATCTTTAGAATTTTTAGAAGTTAATGAAGCTTTATTTGATTCAAAAAAATCTTTTAACGCTCTAGCACTTTGATTGTTCCCAAATTCTTTTAAATAATCAATAAAATCTTTGTTTGTAACTTCATATAAGTTTTTCTTTTTTAAAGCTAAAAATTTAGCAAACTCATTTAATGTTTTAATTTGATAATTAGTAGAGCTTAAATTTCTATAAGATTTAGCTCCAGATAGATTAGTTTCAATTTTATCAAGATAATACTTTTCAATAGCATTTAACATAATACTTTTAGATTGGTGCCAAGATACTCTAGATTCATACTTCATATTCGAACCACCACCATCATTTGAAATTTTTTCATGTATAACGCCTAAGTTTTTAGCTCTTTCATCAAGAACAGTATCTCTTGAACCTTTTTTAGAATATTTGTTATTTGTTGCATTTTTAACATTATAACTTTTTCTATTAGAAAGATTCGATATACTTTCTACACCACTGCTTTTGTATCCTCTAATGAAATCTTCAGTTGAATTGTAATCTTTAATTTTATTATTTTTTTCAATAGAACTAATAGCTAAATCTGCAGCAGACTTATTAGAACCTTTTGTTTCTAATTTAATAGCTTCTAAAATATCAGTAGGTGTAATATCTTTAAGGTTTTCTTTTAATTTTAAAGTAACAGGTTTTCCATTTCTTTCTACTAATATTATTTCTGTATTTCCATTTCTAGTTTTTTTAATAGATTTGTATAAATTAACAAGTTGTTCTTTTGTTTGTATAGTTGAACCTATTTTATTTTTAATATTAGTCGTTGCTTCTGCCTCTAATCTATTAAGAAGCTTTGCCATTTCTTTATCACCTGTAAGCCCTACATATTCATTTAAAGTTTTAAGAGCTTTAGAGAATGTAGTCATTTGTCTATTTAAACCTTCAGCAGTCATATTACCTGAAGATTGACTTATTTCTTTTAAACTATTTTCTAAATCAAGTTTTATTTTTTCAACGCTACCATTTGTAGATTCAAAATCAGTTTTAACTTTACTTCTTTCAGCTCTTACTTCTTTTATTGCAAAATCAAGAGCTTCTTTACTAGCTCCTGTTGCATTGTTTTTTTCAAAAGTTAATTTTTGTTCAATTGAATTTAATCTTTCACTTTCAATCATTCTGTCATTTATGTTCTTTTTAAATTCGTTTTGAAAAGACTTTAAACCGTCCTTAGTTTTTCCCATTAAACTACTTACAGTATTCATTCCTCCAACCATTATAAAATTAGTTGTTGCCGCTTGAAAAATTTTGTTATATGATTCTGCTTGTCCAGCTTTTAAACCTTCCCATTCATCTACAATTGTAGGAGATGTAAAAACACCAACTTCATAACCAACTTTAACTGCTCTAGGTCTAAGTCCTTCTGATTTTTTTAATAATTTTATTTCTCCAGGAGTAAGTTTAATTCCTGCTAATTTTTTACCTCTAAAAACTTGACCTAAAGCTTCATAATATTTTCCAATTGCTCCTGCTCCATAACCAGCTAATCCACCTAACATAAATCCATGACTAGCACCTTTTATAGTTTCTGAAGATATAAGTTTTGATTTTTGTTCTTCTGTAATTGGGTTTCCGTTTCTATCAACCATATCTGAATAATCTACTTTTGCTTGAAGATTAGCTCTAGCAGCGTCTAATACAGCGAATTGAGAGCCCATAACAATAGATTGTTTATACATTGCATCTGCAATCATATCTGAATTTTCTTTAATTATTTTAATTGGAATTTTATTAACCATTTTTTTATTGAGGTTACTAACTAAAAACCTAGTTTCTAAACCTTTTGACAATAAATTTCTTTTAGCTATTTTTTTAACAATTTGATTTGACAATGTTTTTTTAACAGCAAATCCTCCAATACCACCACCAATTGCCATACTAGCTAATGATAAGGGTGTAACAATTCCTATCATTCCTGCATAAGCACCTTCAAGAGCACCAGATGGTGCATAATTTTCTACATCATAATCAAATTTCTTTTTTCCGTACATGAGTTGATAAGAAAGACCATCTAAAGATTCATTCCATCCATATTTTGCTGAATTTGATGAATTTTCATCAATCATGCCATAACCAGAGTTGTTCAGAACAAGAGCTCCTGCATTATTTGCAAGTGTTTTGAAAAAATTATATGGATACAATCCAGCTACATAAGGAGCAGTTTTTTTCTCTCTTTCATAAGACTCATTAAATGTTTGCTCAACAAAGTTATCATGTTCTATTTTCATCGATTCTTCATTTGCACCGCTTCTATCATAGACTGAACCAATAGTACTCTCTGTTCCAACTTGTTGAGCCATATTATTATAAAAATATTGTGAAGCTTCTTCTTTAATTGATGGTTTTCCTGATAAAGATGATTCTAATTGGTTTAAATATGCCCAACCTTTTTTAGTTATACTATCAGTTAGATTTTCCATATTTTTTAACTGCATATCAAAAGTATTAGGACTAATATTTATTTTACTTGGATTTGGATAAAAGGATTTACTAGAAACTATAGGTTTTGAAAAATTTCCCCATGGTTCAACTTTAGTATCAGGTTCTAATTGTCGCCCTAATTTATATATATCTTCTTTAGTTCTGTGAGTAGGATTGTAATTAGGATATTTTTCTGTAATATACCCTACAAAATCATCTATTGAATAGTTCATTTAAGTATTTTTAATATTTTTGTAGCAGGTGAAATAACTTTAGAAACATCATAATCTTTTCCGTTTCTAAATAATTGACCAATTTCTTGGACCGTAGATACAATGTCTCTTCTTAACTCTGCAACTAAAGTTTCCATTTCTTGCATATTATCTTTTTCATCTTTTAAAAATTGATTAACAGTTTCTATTTTATTAGCACTAATTATGTCAAAATCAGAATCTGAATTAAATTCTTTATTACTGTCAAAATCATCTAAAGCTTTTTTATATCTTTCTCTTCTTGCACTTTTATCAAAAATTCCGTTGATTGAATCATTTGTTCCAAAAGCTATAATTTTATCAATATTTTTTTCAATATTTTTTACTTTTTCAATAAAAACTCTTGCATCTTCTTTAACTTCATCTGCAATAAATTTGTTTTTACTATCAAGAAGTTTATTGTTTATTAAATTAGTAACAGTTTCTAATTCACGATTAAGGGATTCAATCTCTTTAATATTTTTAGGTCGTTCAAGAGAAGCAATGTTTGAAAATATTTTTTCATATTCATTTTTCCCTGATTTTTGAACTTTATCAACTTTATCTATTATTACTTTTTTAGTTTGACTAAATATTCTATATTTTTCTTGATTGTTTTTAGCTTTAACCATTTTAGCACGAATATCTTTTACTTGAGTTTCTAATCCTTCTAATTCATAGTCTATAACATATTTACGTCCCATTAAATCTAATTCTTCATCAGTATAATCTGTTGATTCACCTAATTGACTTGAGTAATCTAATTCTTCTGATTCACCTAAGTAATCATCAGTTGGGTTTTTTAATCTATTTTGAAGTTCTAATTTTTCTTTAACCGTAGCTTGTTGTTGAGCTTGTTGTTGAACTTGTTTTTGAACTTCTTCTTCAGCTTGTTTTTTATTTGCATCAAATTCTTGTTGCATTTTATTAGTTATATCAAGCTCTCTAATTTCACTTGAAGCTGAGCTACCCATATACCCACTTGTTTGATATGCGTCTAATAATGCATTTTTAATTTCATCATCATATTGTATAAAAAGATTACCTTTTCCATCTGTTTTATTTTCCATAGGGATAGCATTTAAAAAATTAGGAGTTCCATCTGGGTTAGTATCAGAAGCAAAACTTAAATATTTTTTACTATTTTCAATTATATTTGCTTTAGAATTATTGTAAGCATTTGTAAATTCGCCCATACGTCTTACAACAGGTTGCTCATCTACTATTAAATCTGTAGCAACTCCGTTAGTTTTAATTTCTTGTGTATTAACTGGAAGGCTATTAAACGCTTCTATGTAACCGTCTCTGTCTTCTAAATCAGGATTGTTAATAACTTGATTAATATAATCATTATAATTTCCAATAGAAAGACCAACCATTCCCATTCCTTCTTGATAAATAGCACCGTTAGTGTCTGGGTCTAGAGATAAAACAATATCTCCTCCTCTAAATACTGAATCAATGTTTGCTTTTGCTTCGTATCGTTGATTATTAATTTGAATATTTGAATTAAGTAGTTCTGTTTGTTTTCCAACTTTATTTTGTTCAATCTTAGTTTGAGTACCTAAAAAAGTAGCTCTATCTATATCATTATTTAAATATGCTTCAACTGTTCTTTTTTCATCAGGATTTATAACAGTATTAATAGGAGTTTCATCTCCTGTTAATGGGTTTTTATATATTACAGTATTTTCATATTTCCTAGAAACATATTCATTTTTAAGAAATGGAATTATATCAGCCATTTTAGCCATATCTGTTTGAAAATCAATATCTTCATAAAAGTCCATAGGCAATCTATTGTCGGATTGAGTAAAAAATCTATTCCCTCCTATTACAGAACCATTAGGTCCTGGAACTCCTGAAAGGTCTGCTGAGCCTTGAAAATATTTCATATTAAAATTATTAATAATTTCTTCATTTTTTTTAATTTCTTGTAACAAAGTATCATTAATAACATCAGTATTGACAATAGGTGTTTCTGATGACAAAAATCCATCACCTTGTTTGCTAAGCATATCTTGTGTAAAACTAGTTGCTGAAAAAGCAGCGTCTAAGCCACCGTTAACAAGGTTTTTAGAATTGTTTATTGCTGATTTATAATTGATTAAATCGTTATTATAATCTGCCTGTACCATTTTATAATGATTAATCATGCCATTTGCATCATTTTCTAATCCATCAATAAGAATTGATTGAGATGGATATTGTCGTCTAAAATTGTTTATTTGGCTGTTTGTGTAATCTTCAACTCTTGCTATTTGATTTGCATCATTAAAATCAATGCCATCAAAAGCTTTATAAAGAGTTGATTCTATTGTTCCTAATTGAGATATAGCTCTGTTTTCAGAACCAGATACAAAATTACTTTTGTTTTGTTGTGCAACATCTATTAAATTAGAAAGTTTTGATACAAAATCTTCAGCCATTAATTATCCAAATAAATTAGTAAATTGAGAAACAGCTGCTAATCTTGCTTGTTTTTCAGCATCTTCTTGTGAACGAGAAGTTGCAACATCAATCTTAGCTTGAGCTGCAGCTCCTTTTTTAAATATATCATCAGAACTTTGCCCTATACTTACATCAGGTGTGCTATAATCTTGAAGTTTTTTAATTTCTTGATTAGCTTGTGAGGCAGATAAATTTCTTTTATTAAATATATTTTTTGCATCTGTACTTAATGTTTCTGCTACGTTAACAGAAGGTTTAAACGAAGAAGCAATACCTGTGCCTGTTATATCACGCCAATCAGACCCTGTTTTATATGTTCTATCTGATTCTCCGCTTTGTTTAAATTTCATAAATTCAAATAATTTACTATTATCTATATCTTTTATTGATGAATATTTACCTGTTCTATTAATTAAAGCCATTAAATCTTTGTAATTTGAAGGTTGTTGTATGTTTAATGCACTTAAACGATTGTATTTATCTTTACCAAATGTGTCACTAAAATATTTCTTACCTTTTAATTGTTTTTGGTAAAAAGAATCAAACATGTTTTTTAAATTAAAATAAGCAGGAATCCCTGTTTTTTCATTAAGAGTTCCACTTCCTCCAAGAGATTTTAAAAGAGAAGCTTCTTCTTTATTAATATGAGCTAACTCAGTATCCCCATTTTCTCCTAAATCACTAATTTGTTTAACCAGGCTTTTAAGTTGCATTCCAGATAAACCGCTGATGTCTACATTATTACTCATAAAATTCCTTTACTCTAAATTGTCGTCAATTAAATTAAAATAAGGCGTTCCACTACTATAACCTGTTGGCCTTTGAGATATAATATTGCCAATTATATTTTCTCTTTGATAAGGATTAGATGAAAGACTTGTTCCTGCTAATAAATTATTTTGTTGGTTTAAAGCTGATTGTTGTCCAAGAGTTAAATTAGCTGGCTGATTAATAGGTAAAGTATTTGGGCTTACTGAACTTGCAATAGTAGGTAAATTGTTATCTTTTACTTCTCCAAATGCAACACCTGTATATGGATTTGTTGCACCTGGAAGAAAAGATTTTCCATAACCTGAAACAACATTTAATACATCTGAGCCATATCCAGAAAGTTTATCTTCTTTTCGCATTGTGTCTGTATCTTTTACTAAAACATCAGAAAGAGCCCTATTAATAAATTTGTTTCCTAATTTAGTACCATAAACTCCAAGTCTGCTTGCTTTTTTCCCTGCATCTAAAACTTTAACTAATTTTTGTAAATTCTTTGCTTTATCTAAAACTTGTCCTAACTTTCCTATTTTAGACGCACCTTTTACAATACCACCTAAAACAGAACCGCTACCTGCTGTAGCAAGAGTAAAAGCAAGATTTAAAGCATTTGTCCAATTTTTTCTAGATTTAGTTTTTTTAGCTTCAGACCTAGCAGCAGTTGCTTTTTGACCTTTAGCTTTATTCATAATTTGTTGTAATATTATATCGGATTCTTTTAGTTGACTCATTGTTTTTCCTTGCTTTTAACCATTTTAATATATTGAATTAATTTTAAATTTCCAAATACTTATATTGTATATCTCCATACACTTGTTGCTGTTACATCTTTCATTGCTGCAACAGGGTCAACAGCAATTCTTATTCTGTCGCCTGCTTCAAAATTAAAACTAGAGTCACTTCCGCCAAAAGCAACCGTAAGACTTGTTTCATCTGCTATAGTTTCAGTAACTCTTGTTGATAAAACGCCATTTACTCTAATATGAAATTTTGTTGAACCTGCATCAGCAGCTAAACCTGTAGCACTTTGAAGTATAAGCTTTACTACATACCCATCATAAGGTGCTATATATAAAGTTTGGTCATTTATAGTATCCGCTGTTGAAGTACTGTCTGTTTGAGAACCTCCAAAAGGTATGTAATGCAAAGCAGTTAAAGTACTGTTATAGTTATGAATTTGTGTATCCATAAAATGGTCAAACGATGTAGCACTTATTTGACCTCCTGCACTAAGAGTTCCTGCAAATGAAGCAGAAGAACTTGTAGCTGTTGCGTGAGGAGTAAATGAAACTAAAGCTACTCCTGTTCCTGCAGACGCTATATCATTTTGAAAACTTAAATTATGATTTGATGCATGATTAACTATTTGCCAATCATCACCCGCATCATCACTTTCGTCAGCTTTTAATTGAACAATAGCGTTTGTATCTTGTGCTGCTAAAGAAGTTATGGTACCACCTGTTATTGTTCCTGTTGTAGTTATAGTATCAGAACCATTATTTATTGTTCCAAATCCACTTGCAATAGTTCCTGAAGCTAATGCACCTACAGTTGTTAAATTAGCACAAGTTGTTATTGCTGTTTGTGTTCCTCCTGTAACAGTAGCTGCAGTTCCTGAAACATTTGTTTGGTCTACGGTAGCACCATCTGCTACATTTATAAATGAAAGAACATTTGCTTTTGTCATTTCAGTAATAACTCCATCAGAACCAGCATTATTACCTAACATTCTTGCATCAGTCATATTTTGCATTTTAGCATAAGTAACTGCATCAGCTGCTATTGTTAAAGCACCACTGCCTGTTACATCTCCACTATGAGTAGCATTAGTAACTTTTGCTGTATTAGCATCTATTTCAGCTAATAAAGTGTTTGCTAACTTATTTTCAGTTACAGCATCATCTGCTATAGCTGCTGTTTTAACTTCCCCATCTCCAATATGTTCTTCTTCTATAGCATCATCTGCTATATGCTCAGTATCAACTGCATTATCTGCTATGTTATCTCCATCTATTGCATCATTACCTATATAAGCATGTGCTATTACATCTCCATTCCATTCTGCATTTGTAATAATGCCTGTTATATTTACATTACCTGTAACATCTAATTTTTGAGAAGGACTTGTGTTACCTATACCTACGTTACCATCTGCTAATATTTTCATTACAGAACCACTATTATTTTGAAAATCTGCTATACCTCTTAAAGCACTTGAAGAAGCGTGATTTACAATTAATGCTGTTTCGCCTTGGTCACTTACTTTTTCAATTAACAATGCAGGTTGATTATCTTCTGTATTAATATCAAGATGTAATTTTGCTGAAGGACTTGTAGTACCTATACCTACATTTCCATTTGAAGTAATTTTAAGTCTTGATGAATCTGAATCTGTTATATCTCTAATGTCAAAACCATTATCTCTAGCATAAATTCCAAATCTACGTTGATTGTTTTGTAAAAATAACGCAACCCCTCTATTGTTTTCATTAGTTGTTTTGATTCTTAAACTACTAGCTTCCCACCCTTCATCATCAACAATATCAAATTTATATGAACTAACATCTGTTGTCCCAACACCAACATTTCCTGATGAACCAACATATAATAATTCAGTTAATGTTGAATCACCGTCAATATCTTGAGAAATATTAGTTGTAAAGTTGCTTTGAATGTGTAATGCTGGAACAGTATCTAAATTATCAGAAGAAATTATTTTAACAGGCTTATTAAATTGAAAAATTCCAAGTCTATACACCAAGCTGTCATTAAATTTTAAATTATTTTTATTTTGGAAAACAGTAAAACTACCGTTAGGAGGAGTACCAATTACATTAATCCCAGTTTTTTTCCAAACATTATTTATTTTTGCAAATACAGAAGTTGTTTCTGCGTCTTTTACTGCTTTTAAAGACCCCTCACTACCTTCTTTTGATGAAGGAATTTTTCTTTTATTAAAAGCCATTAAGCTCTTACCTTAGTTTTAATTCTTTTTTCTCTGTAAACAAAAGTTATATCATTTATTTCAAAATTAAATGGAACTGATGCTGTCCCAGAATTAACTCTTAAACCAAAAGTAAAACATGTTATAGCAGTTGTTGGAACTAATGATGCAATAGCCCAATCACCAGAAGTATTAGAAAAAGAATCAGTAAAATTATCACTTGCCGATGTATTTATACCTGCTCCATAACTTCCGCCATCAACTGAATATTCTATTTCAGTATCAATAGTTTCTCCAATTCCACCTACAGAAGTATCAATTCTATATGTAATAAAAATTTGATGTATTTTTTTCTGAGTATGTGGATTTCCAAAATCTAATTCTTTTGTTTGAAATTCAAATATTCTTGAATCCCCTATTAACCCTATTTCTCCAGTTGTATGATTAGCTAATTCAGTTGAGTATAAAGTATTACTCCACTTTGCTAAATTAGATAAATCCGAAATATTCTTTTTTTGTATAAAAGAAACATTATGATTTCCATCGTTAATCATATTACTTCTGTAACCACTTTGTTGATTACCAAAAGGACTTAAAAAGAAAGAACTTGGTTTATGAGTAGAATTTTTGTCTGTTGTCCAACAACTAGATTCTAAATCATATATCCAAATATAAGAATCTTTTTGTTGAAGAAGAGGTCCATTATTAAATTCAGTAACTCTACTATTTGCAATAATAAGAATTTGATTATTAATTTCATCATATCCTATTGAAGGTATTTGTAAATTATTTGCTTCAATATCCCAATAATAAAGATTTTGGTCGTTATTAGGCCAACCTAATGAATCTTGAGATATTTTTCCTTTAATAAGATTTTTAATACTTTTCCCATCAAAATGATAGCAACCTGTTTTATTTATCCAAAACACTCCAACATTAGTTACAACAGATTGACATTTCCATTTTATACCTACAGTAGTTAAAGAAACTAACAATTTAGGATTATTTTCTTCTTTAAAATCAAGTATAAAAGTAGATGATTCTTTATGTATAATTAAAAAATCTAAATAACTTTCTAACTTTATAATTGGTGAACTTTCTGATTCTATAGGTAAATTAACCCAACCACTTTCAAACGGAAACTTATCAAAACAACCTTCTTCTGAAGCTATAATCCCATTAGGATAGTTTTCATAATCTTTAGAATTAATATTTAAATTTCTAGAAACTCCTTTAGGTCTTATTGAAACATTTCCAACATAATTTTTACCTTTTAAAATAGTGCTAGTTTTATATTGACAAAAGAAATCTCCTTTTTCAAAAGGATTTGAAGAATTTAATGTTGAATATTCTAACACAGAAGGAGGAGCATCAAATTTAAAGTAACCATAAACATGACTTCCTTCGTCTGCAGGTTTTACTTGTTTATAAGGTCTAGAATTTTCATTATGATATTCGACATATGTTGTATCTCTTGAATAAGGATGTTGTCCACTAATAGGATGGTTTGCTATTTGGATTGAGTTTGTAAAATCAGGCTCCCAAGAAACAAAATTTTCATTACTTGATTTTCTTACTCCTTTTACAAAATCAATATCTAATAAATTATATAATGACGAAGACTCTTGAAGTTCAGATTCTTTAAAGTACAATCTAGCACCTATCATTCTTTTATTATACATATCTAATACATCACCTAAAGATGAATAACATAAAGATACACTAAACCTAAAAGACTCTCCACCTGAATTATTTTCATTTACAGAAACTTTTTTTATAAATGTTGGCGTACTTTCTTGTGGAGTTTGACCTCCATCAAATAAATATGTTAAATAAAAGTCGTAAGCTTTGCCTCCTATAGACCAATTAGTAGTTTGTTGTCTATATTTTTGAAACCCAATATGTAAAAACCCAGCAGGTTCAACAGTTTGTCTTGTTGTTTCATAACTAGTAGCAACTATATTAGCACCATTATTATCATAAAGGTCATGCGTTGTTCTAGGATAATAAGCTTGTACAGGAGAAACTGAAAAGTCTCCTAACATTGTTCTCCTTGCAATATTAGAAGAACTATTGTCAGCTCCTATAGAATTGCCAGTATTTGTTGTAGGTGCTCCTGTTCCAAATTGGTCTGTGTAAGTAGATGTATCTATAACAGCACAATGTAGTATCATGTAAGTGTCTGTGTTTTGATTGATTTCAGGAGGAGTCCTTAACATAACTGTAGTTTTGTAAGAATTAGTATCTATAATATGATACTCTCTTTCATCAACATTTCCAGTTTGCCATCTGTTTTTAAAAACTTCAGAATAAGGGTCTTGAGCTAAAGTTAACATAAAAACTGCATCAGAAGGACTGTAAAAATTTCTACAAGTAAAAGTTACAAGATAGTCTGTATTAGGCCTCATTATGTTTTTTGCAACATTAGTTCCATAAAAAGATGAATCTGGTTGACATTGTGCTCCTGAGAAAAAAATAAAATTTTGTTGGTCTAATGTTTCATCTTTAGTTATAATATTTTGAGGGTAACCTCTAGCATCACGATTCCATAAAGCAGTACCAGTTGATTCATTAGCTGCTCCTGTAAAATCAACATGAAATAAAGTAAAAGTTTTATCTCCTGTTTTATTGATAGGGCCACTTTTATTAAAATTGGTTGAACCTGTAATACTTACTCTGTCTCCACTTACTAAGCCATGATTATTGTCTGTTGTAATTGTAGCTGTATCACCAGAAAGAACTATACTTGCTATAGCAAAACCAAAAGCTCCTGCTGCTTCATCTGATGAAGAATCATGATTTAAAGTAATTACTTGTTTTTTAAAATGTGCTCCTCTTGATAAACCATTAATTCCTAACCAAGCAAGTTTTCCAACTCTTCCATTATTATCAAGACTTTCAGCATCAATAAAACTTCGTGAAAAAGTGTAAGCACCTATATAACCTTTTCCTCCTGTGTTTTTTAACAATTCAGAAGATGCAAAAGGTCTAGTTCTTTTAGCTCTACCTATATCATAAATGAAATCATCTTTAAGAAAGTTTAAAAAATAAGTTGGATTATTTTCGTGGTCCTCAGTTCCATAAGCTTCATCATAACCCCTACCACCTCTTACTGTTAATCTAACTGCATTTTCATAATCAGTTTTAATTTCTATAATTTGAAATATTGTTCTTCTGTTTTGAGAAGTACTGTCAACTAAAATCCATTGTCCAACATGATAGCTATTACTTTTAGTAGAAAATAAAGTTCCTTTTAATTCAAAACTTGATGAGGTAATAGTATTTATAGTAGAATTATCAAAAATTCTTCCTATTTTAAGATAAGTTCTTTTCCATAAGTTTTCTGATATTTTTAAATGTGACCTTTCATCAGATAAATAAGTAGCGTTACCTTGGGCATCTGTTCCTCCGTCAGGTAATTCGTTAGGTTGTTTTGGCGTAGCATAATGCTGATAATCTCTAAAAGGACTATTAGAAATAGGATTATCTAGTAATGCACTGTGTCCATTAGATATATTATAAAGATTGTCGCTATTTAATACTTCTTCTTGAATAATATTTTCTGAAGCATCTTCTAAATTTTCTTGTTCATAAAAATCAACTTCATACATAGAAGTTAAAGCAGACACTTCATCTTGAGTATCATTTCCATTTAAATAATATCTTGAGAACCAGTTACTTCCCCAAGGTATACCTAAAATATTTTTCTTAGCATAATCGCTTTGGTATCCAAGAAAAGTATATCTGTAACTATGAGAAGAATCTGCAACGCATGGTTTTTTAATACCAGTTGTATCATAATACCATTCGTTTATATAAGTGTTGCTGCTGTTTTCTCCAAACAATGTATTTCTATTTATATGCCCTAACCACCTTGGAGAATAAGAAGTATCATCATAACCAATTTTATTAGCTGGAGAAACTCTAAGAGCATTAAACCCAAATGACATTTCAGGCATCATTCCTTTTTCAGGCCAAGATTGACTAGATGGTCCAAAATCGTCCATTCCAATACTTGCAGCTGTTTCTTCAGAATCATGAGTATTTTTCATATCTACAAGCTTTTCTCTTAAAAAAGTAGTAGATAATCTTTTGTTAGTTGTGTCATTAATAAATAAATTAACAAATTCAGAATTTTGTCCAGCTATATATTTAGTAAAATTTCTTTGAGGAACTTTTTCAACGTAACCATCTTCTACATCTGTAACATGTGCAATACCATGTGTATATTTATATATTTTAGTTGAAGCAGTATGAGTAGCAGGTGAATCTGCTCTTGTAACTGTAAGGCAGTTTGTATTAGTATCTTGTAAAACACTATCTACTTTCATAGTTTCATTATCAATTTTTATATAATCACCTTTTGCAAAAAATTGTCTTGCTGAAAAATAAGATGATGAAGCAGTAAATGTTGTTGTTCCTGTCGTTAAAGCACCTCCTGTTTTTGTAAAACCAGGGTTAATAAGAGCAGCAGCTACTCTGTTATTTGCTTCGTCGTTTAAACAAAATTCTTTTTCTGTTCCAGATTCTAAAACTTTAAGATAAACTCTTTTACTGGCTTGATTTACTGAAGATATTTTATAGTATCTGTGATTTAATTCTGTATGAGAAGTTTTTCCATATATTCTAACAATATCTCCAGCTGCAAAATTAACTTTATTTATATCTGAATCAGAAGAGCTATTAACTATATTATCTTTAATAGTAATATATGTATTAAGAGTATTCCTTGTGTGGGCAGAATTAACTTCAGTAATTACACTTCTTTCTCCAAAATTGTACCCATAAGAAAAAGAAAACAATCCATGACCTGGGTCTTGATGACCAGATGCTCCAGTAACAATATCAATTAATCTTCCATTGTCATCTGTTAATCTATAAGGAAAAATTGGTATACTATTACTATCTTGGCTTAAAGATTCAATATTAGCCTTACCTAAAGGTCTTATGACTCCTGGTCTTTCAGTGCTAATCCCAACAGAACGTCCTAAATTTTTATCATCTATATCTGTTGGTGCAACTTCTGTGTTTAACCCTTTGGAAAAATCACGTAAAGTTTTAGTTTTTTTTGCCATTAATCGTCTATTAGCGCTTCTTTAATTACATCTTCTACAGAGTCCCATACAGCATCTAAAATCTTAGCTTCACTTTTTTCTGATACAAATGGTATATCTATATTATCGTTCATTTTTTTTATTAACTTATCTTTCATTTCGTCATTGAATATATACCCAGCAACTATTTTACCAAAACCTGACATTATTATTCTCCTTATTGTTTATTATGAAGCTTTTTCTGCTACAAAAATTTCTAAATCACATGAAGCTGTATCTGCATCTGCTTGGACGTTTGTTAAACTTCCAAAGTTTGCACTAGAAGCTGCATCTGCATCTTGAGTTGCATTCATAACAGCTGTCATACCATTAGCATTATCACCAGCCCATATAAATGATTTACCTGCATCAACTTTAATAGCTACTTCATCGTTATCTTGGTTTCTAAATGTCAATGTAATAAAATTTGTATCATCAAGATTAGTAAATCTCATATACATAACATTAGCAGCAATATGTTGTCCTTGAGCCATTGCTGATGACATTGTCATAACAACTGCTTCTGTTGTTGTAACAGTCACAAGTCTTCTTGATACATTAGCAACACTAGCAACAGTAAAAGTTTGCGTACTACCATAATTTTTGTTATTTAAAGTCAAAGCTTCTGAAACTGTAACCGTCATTGTACCAGCATTATAAGCCGATAATCTACTCATTTTTTTCTCCTTCTTCTATTAATCTAACACGTTTTTCTAAATCTTTTACTTTTTCATCTAATTCATTATCTTCAAAAACATAAGACATTATCTTGTCTAACCTAAAGTGTTTTGTTAGTTTAGTAGCAACTGCATTAATTACAAACTTAGTTAATATCATAATTTAACAATCTTTTTAAACATTAATACACATATAATAATAAGCATAACACTTGCAATATCTACGAAATGATTTCCACTATCAGATTCAATACTACCTAAAGGAGTTTCAATCTTTACTCTTTGAGTTTCATTCATCTACCATTCCGCCTTTTTCCATAATTCTAAGAAACTTATCTTTTAAACCATTACCACTTAATCTAGCAATTATTTCTACTTGTGCTTTAAATATTCCGTTTAGTTTTTTTTGTTCCATTTGAACCTTTTTTTGCTGGTCTATAAGTTTTATAATGATACCTTCCAACCTCTTGAAATCTTGGTCTAACTCTGTCATTAGAGTTTCCTGTATAAACCGATTCTGCCTCCATATAAAAAACCCAAAGGCTATTGTCATTGTTACAGGTATACCAAATTGTTCCAGTACTGCTAAAATATCCATTATTTGTTTCCATCAATTAATTCACCCCATAAAGAGGTTATTCCATTTATTATTTGTATAGGATGTACAGTAAATAAACCACCTTTATAAAAATCTACTATTGCAAAAGCATGTGCCCAATTAATCGGTCTATGTCCAAGCCAAGTATTTGCTTCATGTTTCATATCCTTCAAACATCCAATACTCCAAGCAGACTTAGGACCATCTTTATGAGTAACAGACATCTGTTGTAAATCATGCCAATGCCCGTACATTATATTACACCCAAACTTCCTAAGATGATTAGAAGTGTGGTATTGACCACCATATTGATGCCCATGATAAAAGTATAGTTTTCCCATTTTAAGATGTTTTCCGAACGGGTGGTATTTATAGCCACGACCATTAAGGTCGACAGCGTTAGCAAATCTATACTGAGATATATAGGGGTACTTTTCAACTGCCATATTAAGCCAATTGTCATGATTACCCTCAGTAATATGTTTTTCTTCACAAGATACTTTATCAAGAGACTCATCAATTTGGTCCATTCCAGAGTTAACATCTTTTACATCCTTATCAAAATCTTTAATTAAATATTCTAATGGAGGTGCTTTCTTTCTTTTAAACCTCCAGGCACTAAATGCATGCCATTCTCCAACATCACCTAAATCAATATACGCATCTGGTCTCACTATTTCTATTGTTTGCTTTAAGCAATTAATAGCTGGCTGGTCGTGTAAAGGGAAATGTTTATCTGGAGTTACAATAACTCTTTTAACAACACCTTTATCCATATATTATCCTTATATTATTAACCAACATCATCTAATACTGCTGCAACAATAGCTTGCACTTTTTTAATAGTTCCTCCACCACCTGCTTTTATAGCGGCAATGCATTTTAAATTTTCTACTGTTAAAGAAGTAAACTTTCCATACCATGATTCTCCAGGACCTATTTCTATTGCGTCCCCTAAAGTACCAGTAGTAGTTCCTCCATCAAAACAAATATATATACTATCTGTAGTATTAGCTGTTGTTCCATCTTCTGTAAAGCCTGTATTCTTTACAAATAAAAATTTTACTTTATCATCTGCTGCAACAGTAGGCATATTAGCTCCAACAAGTGTTCCTGTAACTCCAGAACCTTTTTGTAAATATGATTGTCTAGCAATCAATTCTCCATCTGAGCCTGCAACAACAGTCAACTTATAATACCAACCTTCTGTAGAGTCAGCAGGTGTATAAACAAAAGTTTCATCTGTTAATGTTTTTGCAATATCATCTGGTAAAATAGCAACATCTAAAGTTATTGTTCCTGCGTCAGCCATATATTATCCTTTTAATTGTTTTCTTATTAAAGCAATTTTATATACAAAATATACTATAGTAGCTATTCCTGAACCTAATTTAACGATTTCAGGCATAAAGTCCAAATATTGGATACTTAACCCTCCACTTCCTATTACTGCCGATTTTAATGTATCTACATCCACTTTCACTCCTTTTATGTACTTGCTATAAAAATTTCAATATCAACTGCGTTACTGCCTGTAAATACTACAAGACTTTCTAAATCAACTAAATCTGTAACTAAATTAGCGTTTGTATCTGATATTCCTATGCCATCATTAGGCACACCCATAATAAAACTTTTTCCAGCTTCTACCAATATACTAGCAGATTCATCTGCTGCAGAATCATCCTCACCTACATCTGACTGTAAACTTAATGTAATACTAGTAGTATCATCTAAATTAGTAAATCTTATATATTTTACATTATCTATATCTAAAGGAGATAAAGTACCATCAGCAACAGAACTATGAAACATAGCAACAGTAGTCTCTGAATTGGCTGGGCAAGTAACAATCCTTTTAAATATATCTGATATTCCGCTTATTCTTTTTTCTACAACATTATCATACTTATTACCATTTAACGTAATTTTTTCTGAAATCTTCGTTATTAATGTTGCACTATTTACTCCTGCCATATTATCTCCCTACATTCTTGGTACACTTAGTCGTCTAACACCAGACTTTCTAAGTGGATATTTGTTAAACATATCTAAAAACATTTTTCTAAAATACATTGCTTTTTGCATATCACCTTTATCTTCAAATAATCTATACTTTACATAACACACAACACAAGCATGCAATCCTGAATCAAGGCCTATGTCTGAAAATAAATCATCATCCATATCTTCAACAGAAGGGTATTTACCATGATATGTTATTCTTATTCCATTTGCAACATCACTACCAGAATATGTGTCATACTCTCCTGAAGTGGTTCCAGCAGAATCATCTGTGTTTGTTATTAAATTAACAATAGCAAGACGTTCATCATCATTATACCATGCAAAATAATCATTTGGATAACTTCTTTTTTCTGATGCCATTATACTTCATCCTCTTTTAATAATTTATGAGCATCAGCTAATTTAGGAATTAATGCGTACCTATCATTTGTATCTTTAATTTCTACTCTAGTAATGTCAATTACTTCTGTATTTAAATCATACCATCTTTGGTCTTCAACTAAATCTATTTTCTTATAATCAACACGATGTTGCCTTTTAGCTCCTATTTCTGATATACCATCATTAATTAATCTATTTAAATATCTATGAGGTTGTCTTCCAAAAACTTTTTCTATTTGAGATACAATGTCTCTTACTTTCATGTTATCCTCCTAATAATTTATTAAAGTTTGGAGTATCTTTTGTTTGTTCAATAGGTGAAGGATTCCCAAATCTAGTTAAAAATAATTTAATTGAATTAGAAAATTGATTTGTTAAATCTCTAATCATAGGAACATATATATCTTCATCTTGTTCATCTGCAAATAAAAACCTAGCCGCATCAGCAGCAGCTCTATAAACAACAGCTTGTTCTAATAATGTTGGAAAATTATTAATAGCTGATTCAGAATAAAGAACTGTAGGATAATTAATATAATGAACTAAAGCATTATAAGTAGCGTCAGGAGTTGGAGAAACATATAATGTATTATTCTGTATGTAATAGACAGGGTCTTCTATAGAATAGCCTTCTAAATATCCAGAATCATCTTCAGCTATACCAACAGATGAAGCAGAAATTGCTCTACATTCCCTGTATCTACCAACTTGGCTTGATGAAGACTTTGTATCATATTTTCTTACAACAGAAATTATAATTGAATTTCCTGCATTTGCAAATGTTATAGGGTCATCGTCAAGAGTTGAAGTTATAGAGAATGTAACTAAAGATTGAATTGGGACCATATTTAAAATATCTCTTGCAGCATTTGTAAGAAAAGAATCAACAGAAGATTGATTTGTTGAATTTGATAAATTAATTCCAGTCAAAGTTGTAATTTGTGCTCCAAATGTTGTATAAGCCATTAAAGCTCCCCTCCTCTACTTACAATATCTTCACCTACTGTTGTTTGACTAAACTCTACTTGAGTTTGACCGCTCCAAGTACTTCTCATATTTACATAATTACGAGTGTCATTACGAAACAATTCTTTTTTATGCCCACAACTATTAGGCTCTACTGTTTTTTCACAATCGTTGCAATAAATAAATATAGCCATTATTTCTTTTTGCTTTCTTTAATTGTTTTTTTTGCATCACGTATAGCTTGTTTTGCTTTTTTTATTTTTTTATTTTCTCTATCTAATAGCTTAGCTTGACCTTTAACAATGTCAGTAACATCATATTTTTTAGGAACTTTCTTTTCATTAAAAGGAATTTTTTTAATATTCTCTTTATTAGCTGCTTTAGCTTTAGCTATTTTTTCAGGACGACTTAAAGCTTTTTCTGCTCTTCTTTTTGATACTCTTTTAATTGTTTTTTTTGACATTTCTTTTTTATATTCTACTTTTCCACCTTTTTTCATTTGTCCCATCATATCAGTAGTGTCCATATTATTTTCTTGATTACCCATATCAACAGGATTTTCAATTTTAGGTGCCATTACTGGTACTGGAGCTGATGGTGTCATTCCATCACCAGGTGTATTTTGCATTCTATTTCTAGCATCATTAGTTGGCATACCACCATATTGATATTCATCAGTCATGCCTCCACCCATATATTCTTTTTTTGAAGATTGAGAAGGTCTCCCAACTTGACTTCCATAAGTACCTTTTCCTTTTGGCATATTACTTTCCTCGCTTTCTAGCATCAAACACAGGATAATTATCTTTTTTAACTATCTCATAATTATCAGGGTTTTTGTTTAATGCTAGCAGCTTAGCTTCGTGCTTTCCTGCAGCATCGTTAATTGTTTTATTTACTACTATTTCTCCACCTTCAACATTAATATCTATACCACCATTGTCATGAGATGGCCCATTCATTTTGCCACCTTTTTTAACATTTAAAGTTTTAGGATAATCTTTATCTCCAGGTTTTGCAGGAGCTTCACCTCTTTTTCTTTTAGCATGGATATTATGCCATAAGCCTTTAGGTTTTCCACCCTTTTTCATTTTAGGTTTAGAATGTCCCCAACCTTTCTTTTTTAAAGACATGTGTTCTTCATAGGTATTGGCTTTTTTAGATTTGCCATCACCATACATCATATGTGGTTTATAATTTTCTTTAGTTTTTTTCATCATGCGTTACTATAATATGCTATAACAGAACCACTATCTAGTTCTATGGAATCAAATCTTCCATAAATTGTAGTTCCTACTGGTATTGCAAATGTAGCTGGAACAGTTCCTGATAAATTAGTTGTGCACTCTGAAGTATCTACAACAGCTGCAGCTAACGCTGTAACTGCTACAAAAGGACCTGTTATTTCATCAGTCCCATCTATTATAACTGCACCATTTTGCCCTAAAGTTGCATTTTGTGCTTCAACAACCGTAAAGTTGTGTAATGATTTTTTAAATGCCATATTTTCCTCCTACCCTAAGCACTGGCTGTGCGTGAACGGGTTGTTTAATTTTAAAGTTATATTTTTAGTAGATTCGGGAGTTACCCTTTATACGATAACTCCCATAGCTCTACAAGCTATTAATCCTTATTCATTTGGATTATGACGTAGTTATAGCATTATTAATACCAGAGAAGACTGTTCCTACATACTCTCCTTTAGTAAACATTAACTCTACAACATCACCTTTCTGTGCTGAAGTACCAATAACTATATTTGATATTTGGGTACCAGCTGTCGAATTGGCTGCATCTCCGCCTGCGTCTTTTTGAACAAAGCTAACGATTGCACTTCCTGCTGCTATTGTTATAGCATTACCAGGAGTTTCTTCTTCTACTATAAATTTATAATAGACACCATCTTCTCCTGTAGAAGCAGTTGGTAAAGTTATTGCAACTGTTCCACCTGCAGCGTCAAGCATGTAAACTTTTCCGCTATCTTCGTTAGTTAATGTTACGTCAGCATTAATAGAATGAACTTTTTTCTTATGTGTAAAAGTAGAACTACTATTTACATTTAATATATCACTTCTCATATTATAATGCCTCCTCAAAGTTAAACAACGCATGTGTTTCAGGCAATGTAACTTCAAGACCTGCTTCTGTAAGAATCATATCTTTTCGTAAGTCCTCATCTGCTTGTTGCACATTTGTTGTGATTGAAGTATCTCTATTGACACCGTTACCAACTAATGGTCTGTATGATACATGGTCAAGGTCAGCAAGTAACATGAACTCTCCAGACATTCCTCTGAATAAAGGTTCTTTTACTAAGCTTAAATCACCATGAACTGTATCAATCTTCATAACTTTATGACCAAAAGAGCCTTGACTAGCATCAAAGTTATATCTATTTTGACCACCCATTGTATCACCAATAAATCCAGCACCATCGCCTAATTTATTGAATAATGAAATTACAGGTAAAGAGCATAAAGCTAATTTACTTGTATTTCCACCTCTAGCTGGGTCAAATACAACTTCTAGGTCACGAAGAAGAACATCATAAGTTAAACTTCCAGCAGCTACTGTTTTTAAGTAAGCTTGTCCTTCAGTGTATTCTAATTGCTCAGAATCTTCTTTTGTTTGTGATTGTCCGTTTGCCATAATATGACCTGCAAGACCTTCAGTGTATTGAATACCACCAGAAGATGCACGTTGGCCAAAAAGCATTGCTCTTTCAATGTCAATTTTATGTTCTCTTAATTTAAGATTCCATATTCTGTCCCATTCACTAGCATATCCACGATAAACTGTTGCTCTAGCAGTATTAGTCATTTCACAAGCTGTTTTAAAGATTTGAGTATGTCCATAATCATGTTCTAACTCTTGTGAAAATACATCTGGAGCACCTGAGCCTTGCTCAAATGATGTGCCAATAACTGTAGCTTTTGCACTAGCTGCTGAATCAGCATCAGAACCTGGGTTAGTTAACCATTTAATATCAATTGATGTTGTTGAGTTAACAGCTTCTATTCTTGCATTTGCATGATTAGGGCCACCACTGTTTCCAGTATTAGACTCAACTGATATAACCATTCCTTTAATCAGCCAAGGTTGTGCAGCTGACAAAGTTGCTGTAACTGTAGCTCCTGCTGAAACTGCAGCAAGGTTTGTTGAAATAACAAAACTTCTATCAGTCATTGCTATTTTAGTTCTATCTTCCAAAAATCTAAACTGAGAGTCAGATGTTGGAACTTTTCCTACTTTTGACAAATATACAAAAAATGGTGATTCTTCTGGGCTTAGTTCAGCAATTCTATCGCTAAAATCAAACAGTCTTCTAGTATGAAAATCAGTATTACTAGTTCCAGGGTCCCCAAATTTTATTTGTCCACTATTATAAGTAGCCATTTTGTTTCTCCTTAGTTATTTTATTACAATACGTTTGTACGACTACCAGCTTTCACAATACCATCCCACATTTCATCAGCATCATTTTTAACATTAGGAGTTTCACCACCCAATATTCCTCCGTAAGCAGGATTATTTTGTGTTTCCCTAACATGGTCCAATGGTCGTGGTTCAGTATTAGCTTGGCTAATGTCGTCTGAGTTATCATTATTAGTTACAGATTGCCACATATTCAAAACTCCATCAATACCGTATTCAGCAGGATTTTTATTTGCAAACTTAACAAAATCTTGAATTTGGTCATCATTTAGACCACGTTTTTGTAATTCAGATTTTAGTGATTGCATATTTTGCTGCTCTTTAACACCCGATACTTGTTCTGAAACTGCTGACTGAACTACATCAGACATTTCTTGCATTCTGTACTTATATGATTGTGAAGACGGTTCATTATAGGCTTGCCATGGGTCAAATTCATCTTTTGCTAAAGATATTCTTTCGGTTGTTTGAGGCTGGCCATTTCCTTGATTACCCGCCATATTAGTAACGACTTGAGTAATGTCTGGTCTTGACTCCAAAAATTCACCAATTTTTTTATAGTCTTGTAGCTTTTGATTCTCTTGATACAGTTTGTCCTTTTCAGATTGAAAGTATTTTGCTTGTTTCTCCCATTCAGGATTCTGTTCAGAGTTTTGCCCTTCTTCTGTACCTGCAGATTTACCAATTTCTTGATTTCCACTATTTTCGTTTGTCATAATCGACTCCTTTACAATATCTCTTCAGGAGATTGACCAATAGGAGCATTTGCTCCATTAACTTTGATTTTCTCCCTTTCGAGGTTAACTGTGTCTTTAAGTCTACCAATAGATAATTTATTAGCAGACTTGGTTTCTAGTTCAATTTCCTTCATTCTTCCTTTGAATTTTTCTACTTCAGTTTTTTGATTAGATTGCACTGTTTCTCTTTGTGCTGTCTGTAGGTCTCCAGAAACTTTCTTAACTTGTTCTTGTAATTGACCTATAATACCTTGTAATCTTTGTATTTCATCAGTTCTTTGTAATACACCTGCTTTATCAAATATTTCTGTTTTCTTGAGAGCTTCAGTTTTGTCAATAAGACCAGCTTGATAAGCTTCCATGTATATTTGCCATTCTCCCCATTTATTAGAAGGCATTGTTGAATTACCAATAACTCTTATATCAAAATTACCTATACTAATATCATTTTCAATACTTTTAATCTCTTCTCTTTTGTCATCATAAACTCTTTTATTTACAGTATATTCATTTAAATCATTATTTGGTTGAACAATCCTAATTTTTTTCTCAAAATTATAATGAGCTTTTGATAAGTTATAAACAACTTTACCTAATCTTTTTAAACTACCTTCAATATCTCTTAATTTAGATTTACTTCTTCTTTGTCCAAAATCTTCCATCATCATAGTTGCTGAAGATGTGTTTGGAGCAACAGCACTATTACCTTGCATCATTTCAAATATTCCCATATTTAAATCAATATATTTTTCAATAAGAGCAGGTAATTGCATTATAGAGCCTGCTAAAGGTTGAGGAGAAGGAAAATGAGGTTCCCCAAAAGATGGGTCATATTCTATTGTAGCATTCGGATTTGCCCAATCCCTTTCAAGTTCTTCAATATCTTGAACGCTCCCTTGAGGGATTAGCAACTTTAGGCCAGAACTTGCTTGTGCATGAGAGGTAATAAGAGAGACCGTTTTGTTGAGGAACCTTTGAAAATCTTTGTTTTTTCTAACATCACTCATCGGATATGGAGTATTAGTCCAAATGTTTGGTATAGGGACTATAGGATAAGTGTCTGTATCTAAAATTCTTTCGTATAAAACAATTTGTCCAAGAATACAAGTTTGTTTAATTCTAGTTTGTTGTACTTCAACAAAATCAATTAACCCTTGTTGTTGAGCTTCAATTACTTCTTTTTGAGATAAAAGCATCTCTAAACCTTTTTTGTCTACTACTTGAGTTTCTCCTGTTTGTGAGTTAACTACTCTAAAAAAAGGAACTTTTACTTTAGAATAAAATTCTATTAATCTGTATTTTTCAGATTGTTGAGAAGAATCATAATCTTTAACTACATCTGGAGTAAAAGACTGAGAAGTATGTTTATGTGTTGAACTAGGATAGTCTTCTTCGTTATCCATTGTTTCTATTAATTCTATTAATTGTTTTTCTTTTCCTTCTGGGACCTCAAGTAATTGAGGATATAAATCTAATAATTGGAACTTACTTAAAATAGTAGAAACTGCAATACCTGCTGCATCATCAAAATAACGATGTCTTGAGTTAGGGTCAACAGCAACTCTAAATGGATTTACGTTTGCAAACTTTACTTCACCTCTACCATAATCAGCTTCTTTATCTAAATAAGCATAAAAGTATCCAAGTCCTGTAACAGCATAATCATGAACACCTTGTTTAAATACTTCATCTCCATCTGATATATCCCATATATATTCTAATAAACCTTTCCATACATTTGCTATTCTGTTATCAGAGTGTTCTCTTCCAACAGCAGAAAATTTAGGAGGTTTTGAAGTTATAATAGCTTTAAATTGTTCAATAGCAGAATAAAGTCTGTCCATAGGCATGCTTGATTGATTACGTTCTTGTAAAGCATTAACCTCGTCAGGAGTGAAATGATTTCCTAAATAAAAATCTACATCTTCTCTTGCAGCTTGTTCCCAATCTTTTCGAGCATCAGTCCAACGCCTGTAAAAGTTTTTTATAGTTTTTGCTCTTTTATCTTCTTTAATCATACCATTTAATATATAAAATGTTTGTAATAATAATCAATACTTATTATATTCTAGTCCCAGAAATCCAATTATACCGTTTTTTCCGACTAAACCAACCTTTTTTTCCTTTTTCTTTAACAGCTTTACCAGCTTTAGCATTGCCTCTTGCAAATTGAGTTGCTAACCAAAAAGCATCTATACAATCATCATGAGAGCCTTTAGGAAAATCAAGAAGTTCCCCAATAAATTCATGCATGTTCTTTTTTAAATGAACAGCACCAGCTTTAAACATTGGTTGCAATCCTTCAAATAATCTATCTTTTTTCTTTTGATTTCCGTAATTTTTAATACCTTTATGAATACCTGGAAGAAATAAACCTTCTTTTTTACTTCTTTTCATTATATAATCTCTTAACATTTCTTGGTATGCAATAGTTTCTATATTTATTCTTCTGATTGGGTCGTATCGTTTAGCGATTTTAAATATCTCATCTGCACATTCCATTGGCAATACTCTTTTCCTCCAATACTCAATAATGTAATAATCGTTATCAGAAGTGACACCCATAACCATAATAACACTATAATCAGCCCTACTGCTAATCGTAGAGGCAGGGTCAACACCAATAAAAATGTTAATAAAAGGTTTTGTTCCATCCTCAAGGTCCAAATACCATGAATTTGCTTCATTATTAAACTTAACATTTCCTTTGTAATAATTATCATTAATATCCTCCTCTTGAAATATTTGGTCTTCAGGAGACTTAGCTTGATTCATAAATTCTTGGTAAAATTTACCTGCAACACCTGAATCAATATAAAATTGTTTTCTATCTTCTAATTTTTTTAGAGGCCAACGACTAGGCCACAAAGGTTTTCCATTATCTAAGATTGCTTTGTATGTAAGAACATCCCAAGAATAACTTTCTCCACTTTTTTGTGCATCTTGATGACCTTTTACAACATTATTTAAAAAACTATCATAATGAACTATAGTCCCATTACACCAAAGAAATCCTCTTTTATCAAAATCAATAGCAGGGAAAACAGCAGCAGTAACCCAATTTTTTATATTTTGTCTAGAATCTGGAGTTTTAGTATTTAGTTCTGATTCAAAATCGTCTAATACAATCCCTGTATATCTAGTAGACAATTGTTTTTTACCACGAAGTCTTTGTGATGCACCTTTAGCAATCATTCTGCAACCGTTAGTTGTAGTAAACTCTGTTTTAGTCCACTTATCCCCCTCTAAGTCACCAAAATAATAGTTAATAGCAGGATTTTCGTATATATGATTTTGTAACCATGCTACGTTATCTGTCGCTTGGTCTTGAGCCTCACCAACCCAGCATAAAAATTCAGGAGATTCTTTTGTGGCAAACAAGATGCGATGCAGCATAGCTGTAGCAGCTAACGTAGATTTTGCATGGTCACGAGGCAACACTAATGCTAATTGTTGTACTTTTTTGTCTAAAAGTTTTTTACCCACTTCCGTATGGAATGGGGGTGTCGCAGACGCCAAAAAATCTTGAGGGGAAAATAGCTTACCAAACGCAATCAAGTCTGTATAAGCAAAATGTAATAATTCTTCGTTTTTACTTACATTACCATTAAGGTTAAGGTTGGCCATTAAGGGATAAAAGGATTATTTCTTGCCTCTGCTAATCTATACGCAGCAGCATTTTTATCTAGACCTAATGATTTATCGTTTTGTTCTTTTTCTATATTTTCTAAAAGTCTAGCATAAGTAGCTTCTGATATACTTCCATATCTATCATCATCGTAGTATCTATCGATTTCTCCAGATGGTAATATTTTTATTGTACTGTCTGGATTTAAAATTCTAAACATATCTTCAATTTTTCTTCCTCTTTGAGTACGTGATATTCTTGCAATTTTTGATTTTTCGTCTGCATTTTCTATTAATTTATCTATATCTGTATGTGCACCACGAATTTCGCTAGTAGAAACACCACCACCTATTATATAGTTTAATATAGATTCAAGCGTATTTGGTTCTTTAAATTCCTGTGATTTAAAGTCTTCATAATCATAACCACCTTGTTCTTCCTTCATACGACCTCCTTAACAATGTTGCTCAAAGCTTTAGCTCTATTTGGGGTTTGTTTAGCCCAGAGACTGTCAAGCATTTCAACAGAAGCATTTTTAAATTGTTTATTTTCTAAATATGATATTGTTTTCCTAAACTTTGAAAATCCACCAACACCTAATTGATAACACATTTCCATAACAACATCTTTAATGTGGGGAGGCATATCTTCAAACCAATGAAATTTCTTTTTAATTGAATACTGTAAATCTTTTAATTTTCTAACTAATATTTCTTCACATATATCTTCATCTAATTCTAAATCTTTTATAGCAAAACCATAGCCTATAGTGTCTATTCCTAAACTATCTTTATAAACCATGCTTCTATATCCTTCATTTTTTTTTACACTTTCTATTAAACTCATTAACAATTCCATTTCTTTAAAGATAACGATAATCTGTCTTTACCAGTATTATTGCTTGCTTTTTGTCTTTTACGCATACCTTTCATTCTAGCACAGAAAGATTTACGTCTTTTTGCAGATTTACTACCTTTTTTTAGTTTAGAAGGAGGAGTAGTTACAGCAGTTTTTAACTTAGAACCAGGGTTTGCAGCTCTATAGGAATCAACGCCTTTTTGATTTAAGCCACCTTCGGGGTTTTTACCTTCACTTCTTTGCCAAGCTGGTGTTTTACCACCTGATTTAAACTCAGCATTATTTCTATCTCTAGCATCCCTAACAGGGATATTGTCTAACTCTTTATTCATTCCTCAACCCTTTTTCAAGTAATACCTCTACAAACATCCATAGGCATAATATACGTTAATCTATTCTTAAAGTCAAATTCTGAATTACAATAAGGACAAACCCACCCAATACATTCTTCATTATCGTCTAATAATCCTGCTCTTTTAGAATATTCTTCATCTAAATAAAGCTCTTTATCGCAAACAATACAAGGGTCAGAAGGTTTTTTAACTTTCTTTTTCTGCGTGTGCAATAAGTTTTGTTTTTTCTCCATCTTTAATTGCCTCCATTTGTTCACTACTAAACCCAGACCATACAGTAAGTTGTTCTTGTTTCTTTTCTGTATCAAATAAACCTGAGATTTTAGACAAAGACTCTAATGAACGAAGCTTATCTCCATCACGTTCAGCTAATTCTGCAATATCTTTATAGCGAGCAATAAGCCATTCAGGCGTTACTCCTTCATCTTGTAGAATATTTTTAATTTCTTCTTTTACCATTTGTTGTACTTTCTCTTTTTTTAAGATTTGTTGTGATTTTAGTTTAATGTAGTTTTCACTTTTTGCTGCAGGATATGCTTTTTTAAAAGCTTCTATAGCATTTAGCCCAGAAGCAACATATTGAGCAAACATAAACTCTTTACCATTCATTTTGTTTCTAGAATACTCTCTTTGAGCTTTATAAGTCCCCGAAAACGAATAAATACACTCTGCAATACCTTCTTCTCCAAGCATTTTACGCTTAGGAGAGTTAACAAAATAAGTTCCACACACGGTTCTTACAAAAGGTTTTCCTGAAATAAATCCTCTTTTTAATATTTGACATACATATTTGTCGTCTGTAAACGCCCATTCACTGTCTTGAGCGTCTCTCCAATCACTAATAACATACATACCTTTGTTAAAAGCTTCAAACTCTTGTAAGTTGTCATATAAATAATGATTAACGCTTTTGATGGTTTTAAAATCCATTTATAAATATAAGTAAATATGAACTTTTAAACAAAAATTAAAAAATATTTTGGAGATTAGATTTATTGTGTATATATTAAGAGCTCATCACATGTGTAAATTGGTTCAAAACTTGTTCCGCATGTGTTTACGTGGCTAGAACAAGGGGAATACAAAGCCAACGGTCAGTCGAAAGTAGGAAGGCCAGTATTAGAGTTTCATTAAACTAAACATTGCCTACTCGCTCTACAAGTAATGAATTATAGAGTATCTAAATTGCATCGGCTCCATTAAGCAATAAAGGATAGGAAGAGCTTAGACTAATAATCTAGGGGAAGGACTTCTCTATCCTAAACATCTCACCATTAAGCAAATTAAATATATATATATATCTATAAATCCTAATTTTAAAAAAATAATATCAGAATGGGTGTGACTCTTTTTATATAGTCCA
>VTLG01005766.1_pt1 | contig 42791 bp, 46 predicted proteins | sample 4694571 | NCBI WGS metagenome assembly VTLG01 (sample SAMN12604809, study PRJNA352737) | marine metagenome | biome: ENVO:00000447; feature: ENVO:00000209|ENVO:00000569|ENVO:01000036; material: ENVO:00002151; isolation source: viral sequences binned using virsorter ...
GCATCGTCGGTATTGTTTGGTTTGGCATCATCATCACCTTCACCATTAGCACCATCACCATTAGCACCATCACCACTACCACCACTGTCACCACCTGTTGGCATCGTGTAAACAACGCCCTCTTTGTCTAGGATGTTACTGTATTGACTACGACCATAGTTGATTTCCTTGCTCACTATGATATCATCACACTGTTTACTAGTTAGATTTCTAACTACCTTAGCTCTCGACGATACAGAGCCAATTTCCTTGATAACGCCCTCGTTGATTAGCCTGTTGATTTGTCTTCTTTTGTCTGTTACTTTCATTTTGTTACTCCTTGTATTGTTTTGCGTCTCTCGACGATTGTTCTTGTTTGTCGTCGGTAGCATTCATTGCTGACCGACCCTATATATTACATCAGCTTAAACCATAAAGTCAATAGCTAATTATCATATTTATCATATTCATGTAATCTAAGAATGCTATCTAGCCAGGACAGAGTTGTTTTGTCGACGAGAAAATATGAGTTGATATTTCTTGTGTTAACCATTAAAATAGTTGCCATGAAGAAGAGAAAAGAAGAACTTTTGAAAAATAAAGAAAAATTACCCTCTAAATCTATATTGATTAACAAGGATATCGTAGCCAAAAAGGATATCGATGCTCTTGTTGCTAACCTTGACTCATGGAAACAAGATTTCCTGACTGATTGGATAGCATCAGGCTCTGTTAGCACCGCATCACTGAATTTCAATGCGGTCGATGTAGCTGTAGCTCTCAAGGTAGATAAGAAGTTTAGCACAGCCTACAACAAGGTCAGGAAGATACTAGACAGGGTTGAGCTGATGAAACTCGAGGAAGTCAGTGAGTCTAATGCGTTAGCACCGAAGAATATGGTTGAGCGTCTATTTAGATTGAAGTCACTAGACAGAGATAGATACGCCGACCGAGGAAAGAATGTTGGCGCTAATGTACAGGTAAATATTGCATTCGGAGATGGAGTCAGTGGATACACACGTAACAGTGCTAACAGCGTTAAAATTGAGAAGAAAAACAAGTTTAAGGAAATCGTTGGCAAGGTAGATTAGCGGGGGGCGCACCACCCTGCCGAGGCCGCCACGAATTTATACACTGATATTGAAGTTAAAATGCCAAAAGGGCCTCAAAAATAATTTTGATTTACCAAAAGGGACGTTATGGAAATATATATAGGGTTTAAAGACGCAGACGGAGAACCATCTGATGCTTTGCCTAATCAAAAAGAACTAATAGAATCTAGAGAAAAACATGTCTTAGCTGCAGGGTCTCTTGGTTGGGGAAAAACAGACTGGTTAATGGTGCAGATAATAGTAGAAGCTGTAACCTTTCCTAACAATGTTATACTATTAGGACGTAAAAATTTAAGTTCTCTTAAAAAATCAACGCTTGTATCGCTATTCGATATTATAGACCCTAAACTAATTAAACGTCATGATAGACAAGGTCAGACTATAGAGTTTCTCAATAACAGTAAAATATTCTATATGCAATTAGATGAGTCACGTGAAGCGATGCAAAAAGTAAAGTCTATGAACATCGGTGCTGTATTTGTTGACCAGATAGAAGAGATTACAGAGAATGTGTGGATTGCTTGTATAGGTCAAATGCGTAGACGTAATGCTTCAAGAAGAAGTTTTGCTACAGCTAACCCAAATGGTCACAGCTGGGTATGGAGACGTTGGATTAAGGGCGGTGGTAGAAAAGACTATAAGATTGTAGAAGGTACTATATGGAAAGAAGATGTGCCTGCACCTAAATGTCAAAAAGATGTTACACTATTACACTGTGCTAACCCTTACTTGCCATGGGACTATATTGTAGACCGTTTACAGCAACCCAAAAGATGGGTAAGTAGATATGTGTTTGGCTCATGGGACAACTTTGAAGGGTTGGTATGGAGTGATTTTGATGAGAATACGCACGTAATAAAACCGTTTTCAATACCAGAATGGTGGCATAGATATGTTGTACTTGACCATGGACACCGTAATCCTACAGCTGTATTATTTTTTGCAGTAAGTGATGAGCGTGATATATATTTATATAATATGCACTATAAAGCAGATGAGTGGATAGATTTCCATGCTGAGGAGATATGGCGCAAGGTTGGTACCCAGGAAATAACTAGGTGGCTTGCCGACCCTAGTATATGGCATGTTAGAGGTGGAATGTCTACAGATGTTACTATTGGTGCGCAGTATGAAGAGTATGGTATCTATTTTGAAAAAGCAGATAATGATGTGGCAGCTGGCATAGATAGGGTTGCTAAATATATGCAAATTGATGAAGGCTTGCAACGACCACGTTTTTTTGTATTTGACAAACCAAATATGGAACCATTTATTGAAGAAGTAACTGATTACAGGTGGGAAGATTATAATGGTGAAAAGAAAAATGCGTCAGAGAAACCTATGAAGAAAAATGACCACGCTATGGATGCGCTTAGATATATGATAAATCACATAGAAACGTCAGCTAAACCTCAACCAAAACGTATACCACCGCAATGGTTGCAGAAAAAAATGAAAAAAGATAATTGGAAAACAGTATAAATACTTTTGTTATAACTTGTTAACCATTAAACTACGCCCAACATAAAGGAGTTTTATGGCAGATGATGCTATTATGACTATCTCGGCACAATTGTTGCCAGATGAAATTTCAAAGACACTTGCAAGTCAAACATATTCTTATGCCCCCGCTGACTCAACTGAAGGTTGGTATTACAAAATAGTTGATATAACAACAAGTAGTGCAGATTTAATTTCTACAGAAACCTTTTTACAGAAAGGTACAACCGCTGCTGGAGTTGATACGGGTTCTACGATGCCATCAATAGCTACAACCGATAAATTAAAATTTGTATACATTAAACATACAGGATATACAGATGATGGAACAACTTCCAATACCGCAGATAGTATTTATATACTTTTTGATGGAGGTACAGTAGCGCATAATACTGTTGACGCTATTGAAATTGGACCAGGAGAATCTTGGTTCGGTAAATTTAACGAGCTACAAGTTCGTAATCTACATTGTATATCGGGTCAAAAAGCAGGCGCAGGTACTGGTAGTAACAAAATTCAAGCAATTGTCGCTGCAATAATTAAAGACGTATAGGAGGAAACATGAAACCAATGATGACAGATAAATCTGTTTGCAATATAGACAGGTTAAATAAAAATAGACCAATGGGAGCAACAACAACATCGTATGCTTCTGGGACTATTAAAAATGAGAAAATCAATTCCAAGACTGGAATGGGTATGAACTATAAAGACAAGAAAATGAGGTACTAAATGCCAGCAGGAAATAAAAAAGGTTACGGTGGTGGCGGTAGCATGACAGCTATGAAAACTACTAAAAAGAAAAATAATAAAGCAATGAAAAAGGGTGGCTCTGCACCAGGAATGATGAACGATAAAGCTTAATGGCTGAAACCACATTTAATAAAGGTCTCCAAGTTTCAAGAATGCACGGGGATAAACCTAAAAAAAGGAGAGGTGTGAAGAAGAGGAGAGGTAATAAAACTTCTGCTATTCATTGCATGATAATAGATAATGGCAAATAAAGATGATGGATTTAGACCAACAGTTTACAATGATGATGCTACTAGGCTTAGGGAAACTATGGAAATTTATTCATTCCTTGAGGCTGGAAACAAAAATGATATACAGTCATACAAAGATTATATGGCATATTATACAGGGTCAGGTCAGTGGACAGATGCAGAAAGAGCATTACTTGAAAGTGAAGGAAGACCGCCATTAACTTTTAATTTTATCTTTTCCAAGGTAAATACTGTAGCTGGTTTAGAGCAACAAATTAGAAGTGGATATAAAGTTTATCCAGTCGCTTCTGAAGACGAAAATCTAGCAAGAATAGCTGGTCTTGTACTAAGACATGAAGATAGAAATAAACGGTTACAAAAAGTTTTTTCTAGAGCATTTAAAACTGCTGCTGTTTGTGGTAGGGGTTGGATTGACTGCTCTGTAGAGCAATTACCAGGGGAATTGACAGTTTCTAATGTTATTAGAAATGAAAGTGTATATAATGTATATAAAGACCCAGATGGTAAAGAGCTTGACATGTCTGATTGGACTTATATGTCAAGGCAAAAGTGGCTAACAATAGGGCAACTTAAATTATTATATCCTGATATATTTATGGGCAAATCTAATGCAGAGATTGCTATGATGGTAAACTTTACACCTGATGAGAGATACCCACATCCTGCTGTAGAATATGTAAACGACTATCCTACTAATCCAAATATTAATGATTGGTCATCTTTTGTAGATAACGAAAAAAGACGTGCTAAAATTATTGAGCTTTGGACTAAAAAAACTGAACATGGATGGTTTATAGCTACACCTGATGGTGATATGTATGAGGCAGGTAAAAGTAAAGAGGAAGCTGAAACCGTAGCTGCTAACTTAACAGAGCAATCTGCGTTAGCAGGGATGCAACAGCAGTTTACTGTTGTTAAAGTTCCAAGAACAGTAATATATCAAGATGTTTTTTCTGGTAACTTAATGATAAGAAAGCAAATGGTTTCACCGTATAGACATGGAAAGTTTCCTATTGTTCCTGTATTTGCTTATGTTGAGGACACGGGAAGTAAAATGGAATCTTTTGGTATAGTTAAAAATCTAGTTGACTTACAAGATGAGAAGAATAAAAGACACAGTCAATTTACAGATATTTTAAATAGAGCGCCAAAAGGTGGAGGATTTTATCAAATGAGTGCAGTAGATGCAGAGCAAATTAAAGCTTTATCTACTCCAGGGGCTTGGGTCGGTGTAAGAGGTAACATAAAAGATAAAATACAATCATCTTCTGCTAATTATATAGGTATACTAGGTCACTACCAATGGTTAGAAGCACAAGCTGAAGAAGATGCTAAAGCAATAAGCGGTATAAATGATAGTTTGGTCGGGATGCCAACTAATTCAAGAGAGAGTGGTATAGCCGCTCAAACAAGGATTCAACAAGGGTTAACAACAATGCAAGAATTATTTGATAATTTAAATACAGCTAAAATAGCAGTAGCTGAACAATTGTTATCAAATATACAGCAGTTTTATGACCCAAACAAAATAACAAAAATAGTTGGTATACAAAATAAGAAAGAACCAAACTGGACAGTAGAAGCAACACAAGAATTAATTGAAAAGTTTTACAGTATGAAATATGATGTACAAATAGATGAAGGTGAAACTTCACCAACAGCTAGAATAGCATCAGTACAGTCGGCTAAAGAGTTGCTACAGTATGCAACCGCTATGCCACCTGCGGCAGTTATGACTATAGTACAAGCAATTGTAGATATGTCAGATTTCCCAGGCAAGCAAGAAATACTAGATAAATTAGGCCAAGCTGAACAAATGGCTCAGGCCGCTGAAATGATGGAAGCTCAACAAGGACAGGGCGAATAGCAATCCAAAAGGAGTAAATTATGGAAGAAGAAAAAATTAGTCAGGAAGAAACACAGAACGAGGAAGTAAGAGCAGGAGATGAACCTGAAGTAGCTGAAGGCTACTCTCATCTAACTCAAGAGGACCTTGACCCTGATTACCAACCAACTGAGAAGGAAGCCGAAACTAAAGAGGTTGAAGACGTTCAGGCCGATACATCGGAAAATGTCAAACAGCAAGATAAAGTAGAGGAAAGTCCTAGTAAGGAGGAGGAGTACCAGATTAATGGTACAACATATAAAGCAGATGAATTGCAAGAGAGAATGGTTAAGGATTATAAAAACTTAGCATCTCACACTGGGAAGCAGGCTGAAGAGATTGGCAAATATAAGGCTGAGATTGAAGAACTTCGCAGAAAAGTGGAAACCCCATCTAATGCTGAATCTGATATATATGGCGACAAGAAGTTAGCAGGTGACGAGAATATTGAAAAAAAATATGATATTTTTACTGAAGAGGGTATTAAAGAACTTTCTAGAGATATTGCATTAAATACAATACAACAGTCACAAAAAGAACTAGAAACTAAACAACAAAAACAAACTGTTGAGCAAATAGCAAAAGATGCTTCTGATGCTTTTATTGAGAGTCATAGTCTAGATAACGATTCTTATGTGACGGAGCTTGTTGAGTATGCTAAAGAGACTGGTTTTCAACTTCAAACTGTCGATTCTGTTGACCAAGTTACTAATTATTTAGAGCATTTGCATGCTATGAAAACTGGTGACTACAGTCAATTTTCAAAACAAACAAAGGAAGTTAAAACACCAGAACCTGACACTAAAGTAGATAGCTCTACAATGGAGAAAGTTTCTGAAGGTCAAAAAGTTCAAAAAGGATTAGGAAACGTAAATTCGTCTGAATCAGATAACGTAGACTATGATAATATGAATTTTGACGACTGGGCTAAACTTCCTAAAGAAAAAAGAAACCAATTACTTGGAATTAATTAAAGGAGCAAAAAATGGCAAACAATAGTATGCTAGCAGCTGATGGAGTAAATCCAAAAAATGCAATACTTGGTGCTGTGAACTCTGGCGAAAGAAGCCCGTTAAACAATGTAGCAATTAAGCTAACACATACTGACATCCCTACTAGTGGTGATACGTATGTTTTAGCAAAACTCCCTGTGGGTTGTGCTGTTACTAATTGTTACTGGGTTGTCTCTTCAGCTTTCTCAAACTTAGTTGATATTGGTATATCCAATGTCTCTGGAGCAGCAGGAACTGATGGAAACCTTGACATTCTGATAGACGGGTCTACAAAAGACTCTAAAGCTGTTGGAATATCAAGAGCAGACGCCTCTACACACGCATCAAATAACTACGCTGGACATTTATGTATTACAGATAGTTATGTAACATTAACAAACGCTGGCGCACAAACAGCTGGAGCTGGAACTCTAGTTGTTGAGTACGTCGAAGCACTATAAAAAAGGAGAAATAAATGGCTGAAGTTCAATGGAATTCGGGTCTTGAGGTATCAAGATGGTCCAAAGAATTGTTCACTGAAGCAAAAAACGATACTTATTTTTCTCGTTTTTTCGGTGGTTCAAGTTCTGCAATTCACGTATTATCAGACTTAAAAGCTGCAAAAGGTAAAGATATTACTATCGGTCTTAAAATGAAGATTGAAGGTGATGGTATTACTGGAGATGGCACATTAGCAGGTAATGAAGTGACAATGGACACTTACACACAAACAATAACACTAGACCAATTAAGACAAGGTGTTTTATCAAAAGGTAAAATGCACAATAAAAAAGTTTTAATTGATTACCGTAAAGAAGCATTAGATTCATTAAAAATCTGGTTTGCTGAAACTATGGAAAAAGATATGATTGACACCTTATCAGGTGTTGCATCTAATTCTTCAGGTGTTGCAACTTATACATTTGGTACGGACTGTACGTATCTAGTATGGAATGATGGTGGGACAATTAAGCAAACTACACCAGCATCTACACTAGCTACTGCTGACATACTAACACCAAAAACAATTAGTTTTATGGCTGCGAAAGCTAAACTAATTGACCCTAAAATGCGTCCAATCAGAGTTGGCGGAAAAGACTATTATGTTCTTATCGTTCACCCTGAGACTGCTAGAGAGTTAAAAAATGACTCTACATGGCAAAACGCACAACAATACGCAATGCCAAGAGGTGGAGATAATCCTCTATTTACAGGCGCATTAGGTATGTGGGATGGTGTAGTAGTACACGAGCATGACGGAATCCAAAAAATGACAGTTAATTCGGTTAACGCTAATAGAAATTTATTTATGGGCGCACAAGCTGGGTTAGTTGCATTTGGTGGTGACCACTCATGGCATGAAGAAACAGTTGACAGAGGTAATAAGTTGAGTGTATCAGCAAGCATTATCTATGAAATGGCGAAGGCTAAGTTTAACAGCAAAGACTTCGGTGTTATAGAAAATGTAGCAGCTGCTACAAGCATGACTTAATTGTCTGATTAAGTAATCTAAAGTTAGCATGCTAAACTTAGCATGCTAACTTTATTAAAGGAAAATATGGCCACATTAAATGATTTAGCAAGACAAGTTAAAAGAAAAATGGGATTATCTCAAGGTAGTCACAGTTTAACATTTACAACTAATACTGTTGATGCTGATACAATTACTATTAACGGTATTAAATTAACATTAAGAGCAACTCCAGCGGCAGGAGAATTTAATGTAAGTAGAGCTTCTACAACAGCAAATGCTATGGCTACTGCTTTTAAAGCATCTATAGACGGAGGATTTGGTGAAGCTCAAGGGATTACTGCAGGGACACCATCTGGCGCAACAGTTATTTTAACTGGTGCTAGAACAGTAGAAAGTTCTAATAATAGTGGTTGCTCTGTAACTATTTCTGACACAGAAATGGAGCCACCTACTTTTTCTGATATATTAGAATGGATTAAGGAAGGTCAACTTGATGTTACTAACAAAGCTAATGACCAAGCTTTAATGGCTGAAGCTACTAGCATGGTAGAGGAAGCTACTATTGAAACTTCTTCCGCATCTAACGAATTGACACCTCCTTCAGATTTTTTAAGGCCTATTATTTTGAAATACATGACAAGAGTGGCTGGAGATAAAGTAACTAGAGCAGAAAAAATACCTTTTGATTTGTTAATAGATATTAGAGATGATAAGCACCCATTTTATGTTAAAAGTAAAAATCCTGAAGAAGGTAATAAATGGTATTCTATTTTTAATGGAAAAATTCAAACTGCAGGCCTTGTTAGTCAAGTAATAGATGCTGAAATAATGTATATAAAAAAACCACAAATTGTAGCCTCTACTGAATGCGACTTACCTGAATCTTTAGAAAAGCTAATTGTAGATTACGCTTGTTACAAAAGTTTAATTTCAATAGGAAAAGAGGAAGAGTCTCAATTATATCTTCAACAATACTTATTAGATATTCAAGCATTAAATGCTAAGTATGGGTTTGAGGATAAAAATACACACGAAGAAAAGCCTGTTAATGCGAGATTACAAGGAGGGGTATAATGAAATTAAAAGAATTAAGAGAATTAGTAAGAATGGGTCTTGGTAACATTGATAGGGAAGCTGTTAGTGACCAAGAAATAGATTTTTATTTAAATAGAGCGCAAAAGAAAATTAATAAAATGGGTCTTTTAAAAAGAGCAAGTGCTACTACTAATTCTGTAGTAGACCAAGAAAGATACAATTTACCGTCAGATTTAGTTAATATATTAAGGGTAGATTATGATAACGATAAAATTGATTTTGTTGATTATAATGATATAATAGAATTGGATGTAACTTAATGAAAGATTATCACTTATTTAATACAGGTAAATTTTACTATCAGTGGGGTAATGATACAATTGGTATATACCCCACCCCAACAGAAGTTAAACAGATTAGAGTTCATTATGTTTCAGATGTGAATGATATGGAAAAAGGTAATGATACTCCAGACAGTGTTATATTAGATGAGCATCAAGAAGCTTTAGTTGCCTATGCTATACTACAATTAGTTAAAAGGCTAGCTCCACAAATGTACCCATTATATAAAGAGGAGTGGGAAAAGATGAAAGAAGAAATTAGCATGGGTAGTAAATTAATAAGAGAAGAAATTATTCAAAGTAGTCATAGGGATTTTTAAATGCCTAGACAACCATTCAGAAAAGCAATAGCTAATTTTTCAAAAGGTTTTGCGACTTATTTGGGAGAGCTTGACATTCCAGATGATGTATTTTTTATATATAAAAACTTATCAAGTTTTTTCCCTGGTAAAATTAGAAAATCTCCAAAAGACGTTCAAATTACCCCCACTAATACAAATGCAGAAATTCAAAATGGCGGAAAAAGTTATATTTTATTATATAAAAGTTCTTGGACTATAGAAGAAACTCCTGTAAATACTGGTAGAAGTTATTATCTAATGTTTGTTAAAAAGAATGATAAAATAGGAATTTTAATACATAAAGCTTCTGAAAGTGACAACGATAGTGGTACAACTTTAGATAATAGTTGGGAGTGGTGGTCTCAAGATATAGGTTGGAATATCCCCACTGCAGAAGAGGTAGATATAGATTTTTTTGTTGGAAATGGAAATATTAGAATATCAGATGCTAACATTAGCACTACAAATGTATCTAAATGGTTTGGGCATATTAAAAGGTTTGTGTTTGGAAAAAAAGATTCTGATAGCAATACAGATGGAAACGAACTTTATATGATGGCGCCTAGTCCGTCAATGCCAAGTCAAGCAGATGAATTAAATAAATGGAAGATTTATGACCAGCACATAAAACCTCCTACAAATGTAAAACTTTCCAGTTATTTAGATAGAGATAATATTTGTAAAAATGTAGGTGATGTTGGAATATTTGTTCAAGACCCATGGCTTAATACAAGAAGGTTTACTGGAAATGTATGGGAAGAAATTGAAAGAGATTGGTGGGGAAATTTTTCTTTAGATGCTATGGTTTGGCCAGATACAGATGCAAGAACAAGATTTAGTGAAAGAGATAGATATGCTGTTAGTTATATTTATGACTATACAAGCGAATCAGAACTTTCTAGAGATGAATTTGGAAATTTAGGTATTTCTGGTTTTCCATGCTATGAACCTCCAAATATAGTTTTAGAGCAAGAAGACACTTTATATTCTCAAAAACTAAAATATGATGTAAACAAAGTTCAAAATTATATTGAATTTTCAGACCCTGACGATTTGCAAAGTTTAGTTGGTAAGGTTATACGTATAGGTTCTGAAAAAATATATGTTATAAAAGGGCAAAGTACTTTTAGTCCAAACAATAATTCAAATTGCGTTACAGTTATGCGTGGAGTTTTAGGTACTAGTCCTCAAGAGCATATTGGGACAGCTGGAAGTGCAACAGGTGATGAAATATATTTTGTTCAAGAAACTCAACCAGCCAGAGCTGTGTCTATAGTTGTAAACACAGGGGCAAAATCTTGCACATCTAGAGGAGATACGGGCAATCTCAGCGCCATTTTAAATTCTAGCGGAAACCCTCATTATTTACAATTAACAACTAACGAAAAATTAGGAAAAAAAGGCAGCTTAATAAAATTTAGCATAGAACATACGACTACTGGTTTTGACTTAGCAACCATGGACGCTAACACTTTTCAGCTTGCTCTTATTAGAGAGACAGTTAGTAGTTTAGAAACTATTGAAATAAAGTTAAAATGTGAAAATGGAGGTGGTAGAACTTTTACATGTCAACAAATATTAGATATAATAAATACAGGAGTATGCTCTGGAAAAACAGGGTCATTTCCAGGGGTAACAGTTAATAGTGTTCAAAATGCTCCAGAAGGTTTGACAGCAGAAAGGTTTGTTAGTTTTTTTGATGATGCTAAATTTTATGGCAGTGGAAATTTAGATGGTACTCCTACAGCTACTGAAGATGCAATTATAGATATAAGAGATGATGGCTCTAACTCTTCTGAAGATTGGAACAATAGAATCACAGGAATTAATTTATATTGGAATCCAGAAGGTGAAACTGATTTTTATCTTGTTAATTCTTATGATATAAATACATGTTTAGTAGATTCACCTGTTAGCTCAATGAAAAAGTCTTTTCAAGCTTATACAGATGTTGGAGAATTTGAGCTTTTACAAAATGATGAAACTGATGCTTTTACTCACAAAAGTCAAGCAGATACATCTTTTTTTTCTGAACAAAATCAAGCTTTTTCTGGTAATATTGGCGCTTGGATTGAGGCCCCATTTAGCTCACCATTATTTAGCATAGGAGAAAAGTCAACGGGTACTGGAGATGGTGGGGCTAGCAATACATATAATTGGGCAATATGCAATAGATGGGGAGTAGCACTTTCACCTCAAGATGTAACTAATGGCTACCCAACAGGAGGTGACCCAACAATAACTGTTAGAAACCCAGTTGCGTGTCCTAATGGTACAATAATATTGGCGTCGGCTGTAGGTAAACAATTTGATTTGCAAATGAATTATACTACTGATTTAATTCATACAACTTATTATGGCGCTGTAAATAATAGAAATTTTACAAATGGAAGCTTAAATAATACGGATAGTGCTAAATGGCAAAGTAAAACAGAAGATACAGCGTTTTTTGGTGGTGTTGCTTTAAATGCTTTTTCTACTGGAGAAACTTTAGGAAATTTAGTTTTTGACAAAAATGCAAACACAATAAAAATAGGTATAAATAATGTAAGGCTTGGATATTTTGGTTATAAAGTTGGAGATTTTATTTTTATAGCAACAAATGATTCATCATTATCTGTTAATGGCATGTATAAAATAGCATCTATAGATAATGGAGATTATAATGATGACATGATAACTGTAGATATTACTTTTAGGCCTATTCCAGCTAGTGGTAGTTTTGCCCCTGCAAAAACTTTTATGAGTGGAACAAAGTTTTTTGCAAATGATGCTGGGTTAGCATTATCTTACCCTCCTATGCACGGTTTTAATGTTGGCCTTGGTCTTCTTGGTGATGGGTACACTGTCCCTATTGATACTGACGGTATATTTGGCAATACTAATATAAATAACCCTAGTGCATGTACTTACGGATATTTTATTGAAGGGTTTCTTCCTCGTCAAGATGTTATTGCGACTAGGAGAATACCTCATTATGGTTTTAAAGGAATTAATTATAGAGACAGATTAGACAGAGCTTCAAAAGATAGGTTTGCCCCTGTTAGATGGGCTTGTTCTACGCAAATATCAGGTATAGCTATTATAGGTAATGTAGATGTTATGGATGAAAACGAACAAACTGTTAATGAGCGTGGGAAAATATTATGGACTAATCCTTATAAATTAGATGAGTTTACGTTAGCACGTTCTAAAACTATTGGGAAAATAGATGCTGATGCTATTGTTGCTTTAGAATCTTTTAATGGCGCTTTAGTAGTTGTTAAAGAATCTGACGCCTACCTGTGCGACCCAGCGCAAAGTTTTGCTGAAGTTGGTCTGATGCCAGCTATGGGAACTGAATGGAAAAATGCTGTAACAGCTACACCTTTTGGTGTTTGCGTTGCTAATAAGTCAGGAATATTTTTAATTCCAGAAAAGCAAAATTTATCTTTACCTATACTTGATACATATCAAAAATCAACATTTAACAATCCTATTTTAGGTTATTCGCCAAAGAAAAATGAAATTGTATTTGTCCCTGACACATCTTTACAAAACGCTCAAAATTCTTTAAGGTACGTATACAATTTTGATAAAAAATCCTGGACAGAGGAAAACTGTGATGACCCTATAACAGCAAATCAACAAGTAAAAGTAGGAAACTTTTTTGTAGGAGATACTGGGTTTCTTGAATATGTAAGTGACACACAAGTAGGGTTAACTGTAAATAGGATTCCAAGTACATTTAACGATGCTAACGGTCTTGAAATTACTAATGATAGCACATCCCATTTAAAAACAAGCGTATTTCGATTAAAATCAAAAAATCACACATTTGATGACCCTTCGCAAAAAAAGTACATAGAATATATGTATATAACCTATAAATTTGGCGCAAATATAAAGCTAGTCGTATATACAGATGGGGTTAAAGTTGGAGAAACTTTATTACCTATACATAAAACTTTAAAAAACAGAAAAATACCAATTAAAAGAGAGGGTAAGACCTTTCAATATGAATTAATACAAGAAACGGAAAGCTCTTTAATAGACCTAGAAATGGAAGATATTATTATAGAGGGCTTTTATAGTGGAAAGCAATAGGAGGTAAAATGGCAAGGGCATTTCAAGAAATGACATCCGATGTAGTCGATACTTATAGAAATAAAAAAGGACAGACTGTAAGAATACTAAAAGTTAGAGGTAGAAGCTGGGAAGAGTTTAAAAAATCTAATCAAGGATATATATTAGAAGTCGATGGAGTTGCTGTTGGCTATACTGGAGATAGTAGAATTGGTGAAAAAGTAAACGCTCCTCGACTTTCTAGCAATGAAAGTAAATCTTCTCTTTTAAGTAAGGCAAAAGATGAATATGGTGACGACGGTATTTTAATGACAGAAAGTGATTATAAAAGTTATAAAGAAGGGGAAGAGTCTAAAGAAGCAATTAAAAGGGAAATTCAAAAATCTCAAATAATGGGGGCTGAAGAATTAGAAAAAGTTGGAGAGCTTCAAAGACTTGAAACATCTAAAGGTGCTAGTGAGACTGCTAAAATGCTAGAAACAGCTTTGCTTGCTGGAGGTATGACTCCAGGGGAAGCTGGAACCGTTACATCTAAAGTTACTGAAGATGTTGGTAGTATAGGCGCTCAACTTGGTGCTGGTACCGCAGCCGCAAAGGCGGGGCTATCTAAAGAGTTAGCAGGGTTAGATATTAGTGCTATTACAACAGGTAAGGATGTAGAACAAGCAGCAAAAACATTAGCGTCAAATATAGAATTAAGCAAGCAACAGTTAGCGCAATCAGCCCCTCAATCAGGAGGTGGACTAAAAGCGTTTTTAGGAGATATACTTGGAAGTGGAACAAAAACTATAGCTATGGACATGTTAGGTAGAGCTATAGGTGCTAAAGAAGGTACTCAACCTAGAGGTCGTTATGCAGCGATACTTGATATTTTAGGATTAAAATAAATGACAGAGTTTTGGAAATCAGCAAGGGCAGCTAAACCTTTTACTTACAACACAGCTAAAAAAGATAAAGAGCCTACACAAAAAGAAATAGCTAATATATTAAAAAATAAAGTTAGTGTGTACAGAACAAGAGCTAACAATATTGAGGCTGAAGAAGGTTCGCCACTACACATTTGGAAAAAAAATGTGTTATTAAAGTCAGACGAATATCTTTCATATATAGCTAACCCAGAGCTTCCAGGAGCTGAAAATGCTAACGTAGATGTTTTTTTAAATGACTCTCAAATAGAACTTAATAGGATATTAGAAGAAAACGGTGGAAATTATGATACTGCTGGCAAAGCCCCAGTAGGTGACATAAAAGAGTTTTTTCAGCAAGAGTCTGAAAATAGAAACAAAAACGAGGCTATTAAATATAAAGAAGAGATATTTGATAATTTAGGTGACGAAGATAAAACTAAAATAGTTAGGCAAAATGTAGATTTTCAAAAAGTAATAGACAGGGGTGTTTTAGAAAATTACAACATTTATGTTAGTGAAATAAGAAAGCAGTTTGAGCGGGAAGATAATTTAATTAAGAGTGACCCTATTGTAGCTAGTAATTTAAAAAGAATTACAGAACAGTTAAAAAAATATGATGCTTCTATATTATGGGGTAGATTTAAATCTCAAAATCCTGATACAGCTAAATTCAAAGCTGCAATGAAGCAAGACCTTGGTATGACCCCTATACTTGAAATGGATGACAAGGCTCAAAAAGAGTATGCTAACTTAGTTGACTCTTATAAACAAATAATAAAAGATGCGACAGGGTTTGATGTTGATTGGTTACCTATGCCTATGAGTTTTAAAGAGATTCCTGCAAAACCAGGACAAAAGCCAGGCGAAGCAGGTATGTATTTAGCTTTTGGAACTAGCGACCCTTCTGCTGTAGAATGGTCCTTAACTCAATTAAAAGATAGAAATGAATTAATAGAATATGCTGGTGCAAATCATATTTCTAAAAACATAGAAGATGCAACGGGTTTAAATATTAATCAATTTAATACTGCAATAGACAGTATTATAGCTAATCCAGAAAAATATCATCCTGAGTTTGTGTCTTCATTAAAAGATGTCAATGAGACTATTGACTTTTTATTAAAACAGTTAGATATAGATTTAAACGATTTAACTTATCAAAAAAGGGAATTTTTAACAGAGGTCCCAGTGCCTAGTAAAGATAGCATGGACCCAACAGCAGCACAAATAGCACCATTTGTTGAGGAGTAAAAATGGCTGAATCTTATTTAGATAAGTCTAAATACCCAATTGACCCTAATATGCAATTGGATTTACCTGACCCTAATCCTAGTCCAGAAATTCAAGAAGGGGGTGACATCAGCGTCTCATCTTCTCAAGCACCCGCACCCAACGATACACAAAAGGTTGATGTTGCCCCTACCGCTCCTATAGATATGGATGAAGTGGAGAAAGATTCTTTTTCCGTTTTAAGTGAGAAGAAAAAAGCTGAAAATACAGCTACTTATGCAGCTCTAAAAGATGTTAGTAATATTGTAAAATATATACATACTAAAAGAAATGCACCTATAGCTACAGAAATAGAAACACCTTTTGGTAACATTCCTAATGATGATATAATGCCTATTAGCACGCAAGATGCTGTAACCTCTATGGTTGATGGTATTCTTGATTCTAGAATGAATCGTGGCAAAAGGTTAGCATCTGAGCTAATGGTAGACAATAAAATGGGTGATGATGTAAAAGTTAACTATGAAAAAAACAGGGATATAGCTTTAGATAATTTAGATAATACTGCTAATTCATTTAAAAATAACATAAGAGAAAATTTATCTAAACGTGGCTATGATATAACTAGCGATAAAGATATTACGATAGCGCTCTCTAAAGAGTTTGATAAAAATAAAGATTTCTTTATTGGTGAAAAAGCTATGGATGTAGGTAAAGCTCAAATGCTTGGTCACGGTCAATGGTTAGAAGGTACTGTTTGGAATCAGGTTTTTGATGCCGATTCAAAAGACATTTATTTAAATTTAATTAGCACGGTTAATAAACATTTACAAGAAAATGAATATGTTAGTGAAGTAGATGCTAAAAGAATATATTTAAATTATGCTAGAGCTGTGCTAACGCTTGATGATAGTGCTTATTTTAGTTCAATAAGCGAATTAGAGAAAGCAACAAATACAGAGTATTCGGCTCTTATTTCAGGAGTTACTGACAAGCCTTTAATAGACTTTGCAAATGAGTGGGTGGCTACTGCAGCTAGACAGGGTCTTACAGATGACCTCCCAATCACATCTCAATTAATATTTAACTCTATAAGTAATTATCATGACATAGGTTGGGATGAATCTTCAGCGTTAGATGCTATGAGACGTAATATAGGTGGAAGAGATGTAGACTGGAATTCTGAACATGGTCAAAATTTATATAATGAACTTTTAACTATAGCTGAAGGAGATGAAACAAAAGCTTTAAGATATAAAGAATATTTATCAGACCCTGAGCTAAATGATGCTTTTTCTTTATCTGCTAACGCTACTTGGCATGCCATTAGAGATACATTTAGAGATTTTACAACAGCTGAAGGTATTGGGTTTCTTCTTATGTTAGCAAAAGGCAGAGGGTGGATGCAAAGTCTTCTTGGTATGGCTGGACTCTCCTCTCCTACAGCTGGAGTAGTCGCAGGTGGAACAGCTATGACACTTATAACAGGGGCGGGTATATACGGAACAGTTCATTCTACAGTTTCTGGAAAACAAAGTTATGATAGGTGGGTTTCTGGCGAAGCTAGCAATTATCAAACTGTATACGAGCAAACACAAAATCTTTTACATTTAGGTATGTCGGCAGTTATGGCTAAACATGGTCTTAAACAGCCTGTAGGTTATTCTACATTCAAAGGTAAAGATGGAAAAACTTATACTTTACCTACAGCTGAAACTGCATGGGATTGGACCGTTAGACAATTAAAACCTAATTATAGGCTAAAACAACCTGCACTTGTTAACGAAAATTTTAATAATTATATACATAAAATAAATGCAAATCATTATAAAAGTTCAGTTGAGTTTAAAGATGCCTTTTTAAGTGACCCTAATGTTCCAGCAAGACTTAAAGTTGAAGGTATGCCAGAGATGATTTACGATAATGCTGTAGCCTTGTATGTGCAAGGTCATGGTTGGAATGCAGAAGTTTTACCTCAAGTAGAAAAAATTACAGGGAAAAATATAACAGATAACGTAAAATATGCTGTTATAGAGGGAGAGCCAATACAAAAAACTGCTCTTAAAAAAGTGCGTAATTTAAAGGTTGAAGTAGAGAATGTAAAAGGGGAAGTTAAGAATCTTGAAAAAATAGAAGCGGAAGGTTCTACTAAAAAAGGTATAGCTGGACTTACTGAAACTTACACTGCTAAAATAGATTTAAAGAATGCAAGAAACAAACTTAATGAAAAAGTTGTTGAACTTGATAAGGCAAAAATAGAAAGAAAAACTGAAATAGCCACTAATAAAGATATAAAAGCTAAAGCTCAAAACGAGGGTGATTTAATTATATGGAGCAATTATAGGGCATCTTTAAAAGATTGGGCGTACATAAGAATAGGTAAGAATGATGGTAGGGTATATATGGGTAACCTCCCAAAAGGTATTGAACCTTTAGAGGGGGGGAGGCTTAATTATTTTTCTGTTAAGGGTGATAAGGTTTCTGGAATTACAAAAGAAATGCCTGTATCATCATCTATGGTGGAAAGTTACACAGGACACAAGCTTAGCGCTAGAGGCAGTGCTATAATGAACGGGATATTTACTTTAAATAAAGTTAGACCTAGATATGGAGACAAAGCTGGAGAGTTTGGAGAGTATGTATACACTGGAAGCAGATTTGGTTGGCGTAATATAGTAGAAGATGGTGTAAAGAGTGCAGATGAGTGGTTGGCAGCTGTCAATAGAATGGATAAGACTTTATTTGACGGTGGAAAATTAAATGACTATGTTAAAAAGTTTAAAGCTTACACGCGTAAGTTTCCAAAATTTGATTTGCCTGTGCCAACAGAAAAGTATTCTAATAAGTTTACTCAACCTGATGCAAGAGGTAATATATATACGGGCAACCCTAACCATAAATTATTTAAAGTGTCTGAACAAATAAAACTTGACTTGCAAAAACGTGGGGTTGTAGTAAAAGACCAGTATAAAATTATAGATGGTAATGAGACTTGGTTTAAAGACGTTCAAAAAGAATTAGCAAAAGGGTACGAAAAATTAGAGCATAGACCAAATTACGGTCCACTAAAAGAGTCTTATGAATCTTTAAATAAAGAGCTTGTTAGTCAATGGAAAATTTTAGAAAAAGAAGGGTTTGAAATTGAATTATGGAAAGGTAAAGGCGAACCTTACAAAAATTCAGCAGAAGCTATGAAAGATATGGCTAATGGTCGTTTACGTATACGTCAAACAAAAGATGGTTTTGGTCCAATGGAAAATTTAGATGGAGTCACTGTTAACCAATTTATAAAAGAAATGGGTTTACCAGACAAGTTTCAACTTTCGGTTAGACTAGGAAAAGAAATGGCTATTGATGCTAACGGTAACTTTCATCCTCACTTAGTAGAAAACTATCCTATGTTGCGTCAAAGTGGAATTAAAGCAAAGAGTGGTGATAATTTAACTTACAATGATTTATTTAGAGGTATACATGATTATATGCACCATGGAAAAAGTGGTAACGGTTTTGGGCAGTATGGAGAAATGCAAGGGTTTATAGATGGCCTTTCTACACTTCCAGAATCGGCCCATTTAGCGTTCTTTTCTGAAACTGCAATGCAGAACTCTTTTTATAATTTCTTTGGCAAATATGCTAACCAGAAGAGTGTATACGCACCGAAGATGTATAACATGTTAATGAAACATATTACTAAACCTTTAGAAAAATCAGCTTTGGTTGAGCCTACTTCACCTCTTGTAAGTAGAGCAAACTTTAAAGAATTTATAAATAATTCAGACAATTTTAATTTTGATAGAAATGGTGGAAAATGGGCAATTATTGCAAATGACGTTACTGATATAAGGGGTGTTAAATTTATTCTTGATAAACTTGGAAATAAAGATATCAATTTTAATGGGTACAGTCTAAAAAAACATTTAAACAAAATTAAAGATTTACCTATAGAAGAAGTTAATAAGATAAACAGGAAATTTTTAGATGATTATGTACGTAGCGTTGAAAAGGATGGAAAAGTAATTCATATCGCTGAAGGAAAAGGTTGGTATGAAAATAAATCTGAAGCATCAAATATATTAACAGGAGATATTAACACTAGTGATATGCAAACTATAAGTTTATTTTTTGGTCAGAAATCTTTTCTTAATAATTATGGTGAAGTATTTACTACAACTCCTAGGGTTAATGGAATCAAAGGATTTAGAATGCAAAATGAAAAGCCAAGCAGTGATATTCCTTATACAGAAATTACAACTCAAGATGGACATATTAGTTACCTTGTGGGTAAAGAAATGGGGCGACAACATTCAACTGTAGACCTAATGAATAGGTATGGTGAGTTCGATGCAAACAATACAAACTTTTTTACCTCAACTTCAGACATGGCAAAATGGAGAGAAACTTTTGGGCCAAATGGTAAATTTAATATTGACCCTATTCCTCAAGATGTAAATCTTGCTAATCAAAATAGGTTAACTTTAGAAAAAAAAGTTATAGAGGATGGCTATCTTGTTATAGATTGGGCTAATATATCTCATCCACATAATATAAAGATGATGGAGCAGATGTATTCTAAAAACAAAAAATTAGAATTTAGGTATCACGATAAAGGAACTGGCAATCTTAAAAAAACTACAGTAGAATATGTATTTGACAAAACTTTACCTAATAAAGAAACTAGGTTTATTACTGACAGAGAACCTTTAGTTCTTTCGCCTAAAGAGCTAGGGCAAACAAGAAGTATAGATGAACAAGCTATAGCAAGCGGTGCTAACAAAAAAATTATTAAAACAGAAGAAATTCCAGTAGTTGAGGGTGACCCTATTGTCCCAAATACAGGTTTAAGTCAAAATCACTTAGGCAATATAAACCTTTCAAAGTTACCTAAAGAATCTAGAGATGTATTAACAGTTTTATTAAATGAGATTGGTAACAAAAAATACACAGAGTTAGTTAGAAGATATATTGGGCATGAAGAACAAATAGCTCAAGCATTAAAACCAAAGAATTTTGAAAATACTATTAATATGCTACTTATTGATGGACATAAAAATGGCGCATGGAAAAAAGATGGAACAGTTAATGACCTTGTAAGAACAAATCATGTTGATGTTGTGGGGGGTCAATTCTTTTTGTTAGAGCTATTAAACAAATATCAATCAAATCCATCAAAACATGCTAACCTTATTCCTATTATTAAAAAAGTTAGCTTAGGTAATCATACCATGCGTGCTAACGCAGGTAGAACATTGAATGCTTTACAGGTAGAAATAAACGGTGAAAAAATGAATTTCGATAACTTATCGATGTTAGGTGGTGATGAGCTTAATGCTATTTATTCAATATTTAGTGAACCTGACCCTGCAACTCTACTTCAAAAATTTGTAGAGCTTAGAAGAAATAATCTTCTTTCTGCTGCAAGTTCAATAAGTCGTAGCTTGGTAGGTAACACAAGTAACCTACTAGTTCAACTTCCTGTAAAACTTATTTCAGGGTCTTTAAACCAAGCTTTAACAGCATTTGATTATGGTATAAGAGGAGGAAAATGGGACCCACTTGCTAATTACAGAGCTATGGATGCTTTTCATTTTACAGAAGGATTTTTAAAAACTAAAAAAGTTCCTAACCTTATGTGGGATATATTAAAAGGTAAAGAAGCGGTCCTTTCTGAATCTTCACTTGCAAAAAGAGAGGGTTGGTACAGTACACCAAAAATTGGTGGTAAATTAGGAACTATTGTAACTACACCTCAAAGAATACAGATAATGATAGATGCAATGATAAGAAAACCAGCTGAAAATGGTTTCTTACATGAGTTTGCTCACAAGATAGCAAGAAGTGAAAAACTTTCAGGCGAAACATATAGAAATAGAGTTAATGAACTTATAAACAACCCATCAGCTGAAATGATTACTCAAGCAAAAACAAGTGCAGAATATATTACTTTCCAAGCTCAATTAGGTAAAATGGGAAGAATGTTTAATAGGATAAGAACTGGAAAAGGAACTGAAGGTATTCAAATTTTTGTTCCTTTCTTTAATACAAGTGCTAACATAATGAAAACTGCATATAATATGACACCTCTTGGCGTGGCTACACCTAAATATTTTAAGGCAGCTGGTGAAGGGTTAAGAACTGGAAACTGGGGTAAGTTTTCAGACCAAACAGCTAGAGTTTCTGTAGGTACAGGAATACTATATTGGATGGGGCAAGCTTTAGGAGATGGTCAATATAATTACGAAGGTGACTGGAAAGATGAAGACAAAGCTGTAAGAGAGTTAAAAGATAAACTTGGTTATCAACCAAACTCAATATGGTGGAAAGATATAGATGGTAATGTTAAAAGTTTTAGCACTCTTGGTTATGAACCGTTAGCATCATTGTTAAATATAGCTGCTACATGGAAACAAGGTGAGGGAGAAGATTTTACAAGCAGGTCAGCTAAGGTAATGACAGCATGGGTTAATCAGTTTACTCAAAACCCTTTTATGCAAGGTACGCAAGACTTACAGTCACTTGTAGAAGGGTTCGTTTCTGGTGGTGAAAAAGGTAAGGATGCTCAAACTTATTTTACAAGGCTGTTATTAAGTAGTTTTGTTCCTAACATGATAATGCAAGGGGGCAAAATAAAAGACGATATACGTTATGAACCAGCATATAGAGAGGAAAGAGGCGACAATATGGTAAGCCTTACTAGCTGGTACAACTCACTTCTAACTGAATTTAGGTATGTAGAGGGCGACAAGGCTGTGCCTAAAGTTAATTTATTTGGTGAACCTGTAAGAGTAGCAGACCCTGAAGGTGCGTTACTTGCTCTAAGAGTATCTGAAGGTGAAAAAAATGAAACATCTAAAGCTATAACAGGAGAGATACTTAGGTTAGCACCTAATTTAGGTGACCTTAGTTTTGAGATGAGATACAAAAATTTAATACAGCTTACTCCTAAACAGAGATTTTTATTAGAGGTGGCCGCTGGTAGAGAGTTTTATGCTCAATTAAAAAGAATGATGTCTGACAGTTGGGTTATGGAAAATGGAGTGGTTGCTGTTGATGAGAATAACAACTTTATTGCAGAAGAAGGTCAGGGATTAAACTCTTCGTGGAAGTCAATGCCAGATGCTGCTAAGATAAAAATGATTAAGGCTATACAACAACAAACAAAAAAAGCTCAATTATTTGGAGTAGCGCCTGAGCTTTTCGTGCAATCAGAATATGGCGATTTTGAGCTAATGGACCCAGAAGATTTTGTAGTATATAAAGAGGGCGGAAAAATTGAAGGGCTTGAAGAGAGAGATGTAATAAAAGAACAGTTAACAAAAAAATATAGAGAAAGTGCTGAAGGTAGCTTAGAAGTTGAAAGAGCTACACAAAGTGCTAATGAAGTGATTACCCTTATGCGACAAGGTATGGACAAAGGGGAAGCGATAGATAATGTAATACAAAAGTTAATAGAAGGAGAAACTAATGAGTAGAAAAAGTTCATTTGCAGCTTCTACGTTGACAGTTACCTTGAAAGAGTCTTTGACTTTAGATGGAAGAGATTATGGTGGTGTACAATCTTATTCTTTTTCTGGCATAGGTAATGTAACTAGAAGAATTGAAACAATAACAACAGCCGAAGCAAGTATAGCAACATTTGATACTGTTATCGGTCCAGGACAGTACGTCCCAGCTAATGTTAGATATATGAGATTTAGTAATTTAGATGATACTAATCATATTGTGCTAACATTTGCTAATGAAAATAACAATGAAACTGCTATTAAGTTAGATGCAGGACAATCACTTGTTTGGAATGGTGACAATTCAGGTGGTATGGCAGATGTTATGGATGCAGATTCAAGCGCTCTAACTGTAAGTCTTGGCGATATGAAGTCTATCACAGCTGATGCTGATACAGCGTCTTGTGATATGGAAATCTTTATTGCTAGCGTATAATGACTTGGATAAAAGATGATAGTCCACCTACAGTTGCGTGGGCAAGAGATGTAAAACCTTTAGCTCAAACAACTTGGGTAAAAGATTAAATAAAATAGTTCTGTGCTAATATGTTAACCATTACGTTAGCACATACAAATTAGGAGGAATAATGGCAGATTCAGGGTTACAAGTCCTTACAGAGCAAGAAGCTGATAATGCTGCTTTAGGTCAAGCTGGTTCAGTTTTTATAGACGACACAGCACAACATACAGGTCCTTTTGTTGCTATTACAGCAATTGAAGATTCTGAAGTAGATGTTAGTGATTGCACTGATATTGCTAATACGATGGCTGATGCTGTTGATTTTACAATACCAGCGGGGCTTACCATTTATGGTAGATACTCAGTTTTTTCACTTGTCAGTGGAAAAGTTATAGCATACAGAGGTTAATATATGCCTAGACTAGGATTAGGAGTAAAGGTAAATAGTGTCAAATCTACTGGCATGGTTACACCTGGTATAGTAACAGATAACCTCGTACTAAAGCATAACTATAATGCAGGCAGTGTAGTACCTGTAAGTGATGGCGCTGCATCGTTTGACGGTACTGATGATTATATTAATTGTGGAAGTGATTCTTCTATTGATATGGGAACATCTTCGTTTTCTGTAACATTTTGGGCTTATGTGAATGCTGTAGAAAATGTATGTTTTGTAGGTAAAGGACCTTCAATTATTACTGCAGATAGTGGATGGGCAATTAGCTTACTGGGAAGCAATGGTAGAGTATATTTTGATATGAACAATAGCGGAAGAGATGCTACTTATTCAAACACAGGAGCTATTACAGCAAATAAATGGTATCATATTGCGGTGGTCAGACCAGCTTCAGATGGCGCAGGTAGAAAAATATATGTTAATGGAGTTGAAGATATTGCAGCTACATCTAATAGTATTTCAGATGCAGGAGATGCTAGTGTAGACCTTTGGTTTGGAGATGTTCCAACAGGAGGAACTAGAGAACTTGATGGTTATATGTGTAATGTTGGTATATGGAAAGATAGAGTATTAACTCAACCTGAAATTAAATCTATAATGAATAAGAATTATGCTGGATTAACAGACAGCGAAAAAACAAACTTAGTATCATGGTGGAATCTTAGCGCAGATGCTAATGATTCACATGGCTCAAATAATGGGACACTTTCATAATGGCAGCTACAATACAAACAATAGTAAAACCAACACGAGCTAGAGGATTAGATACTTCTGGTAACAATAATCACGCACAAATATATTCAGGTAGAGCATTAGAGTTTGATGGTGTTACTGATTATTTAACAGGACCTTCAACTTTTTCTCATTCTGATACAACTATTGCACTTTGGATTAATCAAGACGATGCAACAAATGAATATAGAGGTATTGTAGGTAGGAATAGTAGTGGCGCAGGTAGTGCTAACTGGTCTTTGTGGTGGAAAGAGGGTAAACCAATTTTGTTTATAGGTGATACTAGTAACGCTTATGAAACTATAACAACAACAGTAACTTTAGAAAGTAATACTTGGTATAGACTTGTTTGTACTGTTGACTTTGCAAATAAAACAGGTAAAATTTATTTAAATGGGGTTTTAGAAACAACAGTAACTTGGACAAGAACTCACAGAGAAGATTCTGATGCTATTTTAATAGGAACTCTTTCCGATAGTGCTGAATATCATTGGCATGGAAAAATGTCAAATCTTCAAGTATGGAACTCTGTATTTTCTCAAGATGATGTAACCTATGATTATCTTAACCCAGAACAATTAGCATTAAATAGAGGTAGTACATCGCTAACTAACTCTAATCTTAAACTATGGTACCCAATGAATGAAGGTCATAGAGGTGACCAATCTTATGTGCTTGATGCTTCTAATACAGGGATTGGTGATGACATTGTAAACTGGAGTTCAACTTTTAATGCTAGTGGAACATCGACTTCTAATTTTGGCGATTGGACTACTAACGCAAATGATTCTACAACATTTTGTACATTTGACCATGATAATAAAACTGTAAGACTTAGAACTACTGACTCAACTCATGTACAAGCATTTTATGTTCCAGAAATTTTAAAATATGGTACTACTTATAAATTTGAATTTACTGTTAGTGAAATTACAAGTGGAAGTGTAAGAGTAAGGCCACAAAATACTACAGAATACTTAAGTGTTTCAGAAGTAGGAACATATAGTTATATTGTTAGCCCTGAAGACTCTACTCATGATTTAGATTTTAGAATAGAAAGACATAATAGTGAGGCTACTGATGTTACTATTAGCGATGTAAAAATATTTCCAATAAACGATAAACACAGCGCAACAACTGTATTTTTTGGTGATGAGTTAAGTACTACTAATAATAATATAACTTTTTCAGGTAGTGGTAATTGGGCAGCTTATAATAGCGGAGCTATAGATGTAAATAGTGCTGTATCTGGTAAAATGCAAGTAACAGTAGATGGTGGCGGAACTGCACAAGGAGCGCAACTTACTTTAGCAAATATGGGAAGTTCAATAGTTGCTGGAAGAACTTATAGAGTTCAAGCTGATTTAGATTTTATATCAGGTTCTGATACAGACTTAGCAATAAATTTTGTTATAGGAAATACAGGGGTAGCTGTAAAGGCTAGTGATGGAAGTCCTAGTGATGGAACAATAACTACTACAGAAGAAACTTATTATGCTGATATAGTAGCAGGAGACGCTACTGGAGCATTAAGAATAAATTGCACTTCAGGTACTAACGATAGTGGAAGTAATAATGTTTTTACTGTTGATAATGTATCAGTTAAAGAAGTAGGTATAGCATCAGGATGGACAGATGCAGACCAACAGCTAGATATACCTCAAACAGCATTACAGTCTTATAATCAGTTAGGTTTTAGTTATGGTGCAGAAGATACTGCTGGAGGCGCAATAAGTTGCGGTTCTATAACATCAGGCTCATGGACAACATTAGATATTTGGTTTTTTCCACAAGAGTCAGGCTATAATCAAGGATTATTAGACCAAATAGCTTGGAATGGAGATGATGCAGACTCATCCACAGGTGGTTATGGATTTAGGGTAACTATAAGTAGTACTGATAAAATTACGCTTTCAAGGAGAGTATCTGGAACTAATGTTACTAATTCTATGACATCTACTAATAAAATAAATATAGGTGAATGGAACCATGTAGCAGTAGTTATTCCTAAAAATGATAGCACCTCAATGAGAATGATGGTAAATGGTCATTATGAACAAACAAACTCATCTGGAGACCATGGCAATACAGCAAAAGATTTTAGACTTGGGTATGGAGGTGGAATTAATTATGACTCTATGCCAGGATGTATAGCACAAGCAAGCTATTTTAAAGAACACATGTCGGAAACTCAAATGTTAGAGCTTTACAATGAAGGGACTCCAATTGATTCTAGAAACCATTCTGTAGGAACTGATAACTTAGCAGGATATTGGAGAAATAATGGCGTATATGGAAATACATGGACTAACTTAGCAAACCCTGGAACTAATGATGGAACACCTCAATCATTAATAACAGAAACAATGCTTATTACAGCAGGTGTAGATAGTTCAAGAGATTCACAAGGGTTTTTTATGAATAGACAAAGAACTACTAATTGTATAAATGGTTTACCTAATTCTGAAGGAGATGATACTAATATTTATGATTCAGGAGTTGTAGTTCAAGATAGTTCTACATTAGATATAACAGGAGCATTTACAATAGGTTGTTGGTTTAAAATGAAAGATTTTGACCAAAGTTATAATTTAATACAAAAGAAAACTACATGGAATGGTGCAGGTTATGGAATATATATTCATAAAGACCATAAAAAATCCTATTTAGAATGGGCGCCTTCTAGTGGTTATAAGCAATTTGGAGGAACTAATAACGATGTAGACACATTAGACGTTTGGTATTTTTTCTATGCTGTTCATGACCCAGACGGTTTACATAATTCAAGCACTGGAATTGATTCTATGTATATAGCAAAAACAACAGACACATCTCTTACAACAAGAACATCTGCAAGTATGAGTGGTGGAGCTAGTATAGATGACCCAGTTGCTACAAATGACCATCCATTAGTTATTGGTCAGCACTCAGGCGGTGGACATTCAGATGGTGCTACTGTTCATTTTACTGGAGAGATTGATGATGTAGTAGTATATAATGGAGCTTTATCTCCAGAACAAGTATTAAGAAATTTTAAAGCAGGTAAAAGGAGTCACAAATAATGGCACATTATGAAATGTATTTTTGTATACCTAGCAGTGCATTTAATAGTGCTGTTGGTGACAAAATAAAAGGGTTATACCCTATAGTAGAATCAGTTAATGAAGAAACTGAAGAAATAACTTATATGTCAACACCTACATGGAATGATATTATAATGGCAGGGAAAGTAGGACCACCTAGATATTCACACGATAAGTCTTATGTTATTATTAAAGGTGAATGGTCTATGAAAGATGGTGTGCTAACAGAGCTTGTGGAGCTGGGCAGCGGTCTTGCGTATCCAAATTTTTCGGTGCTAACAAAAACAGAAGCACAAGAATTGGTAAACAGTAACACATTTACAGGAGAATAAATGAGTAATCTAATTGTCAATATTAAAAAAAATGAAGGTTACATTAGCACCGTATATAAAGATAGTCTAGGAATAGATACTATCGGTTATGGTTTTGCTATTAAAGACCTTAATCTTGAAGAGGATATCTGTGATATAATATTGGAAAGAAAGATTAACAAATTAAGAGCTGAGGTTAAAAAAAGATTTAAGTGGTATGATAATATGCCTGTAATAATAAGAGAGGTAGTTATGGAAATGTGCTACCAAATGGGGGTGACTGGGTTTTCAAAGTTCAAAAAAACTATTGGATTTTTTGAGGCAAAAGATTTTAAAGGTGCTTCAGTAGAAATGCTAGATAGTAAGTGGGCAGTGCAAACACCAGGAAGGGCTAAACAACTAAGTGAGAAGGTGAGAAAAGTAGGTGAAGCTACGAGATAAAAAGGTTATCAGGCGTGCTATAGTTACGCCCGACAAACACTTTCCGTTACATGACCAAAAAGCAATTAATGTTGTCTGTCAGGCAATTAGAATGGTCAAGCCTGATATTTACATTGACCTTGGAGATACAGGAGAGTGGGAACATTTTAGTAATCATTTTTGGAAGGGTAAAAACCAAAAACCTTTAGAAGATTTAATACCCATGCTAGATAAAGAAGTTAAGCAAGTTAATAAAGGTATGAATCAAATTGATAGAGCATTGGATAAGGTTAAGTGTAGTGAAAGGCATTTTGTTCAAGGAAACCATGAAGTTTGGCTTGATAATTTTGTAGTTAAGTACCCGTATTTAGAAAAATACAAGACTGAGAATGCCTTAAAATTAAAACAACGTGGCTATAAATATCACCCTTACTTTAGAAAAAAATTGCTAAAGATAGGTAAGTTAAATTTTACACATGGCCATAGAACGGGGGTTCATCATGCTAAAGCTCATCTTATGATGTATGGTGAATCTGTTATGTATGGCCATACACATGATATACAAAGACATACGCATAGTTCTTTAGGTGGTACAATCTCTGCCTGGAGTTTAGGTTGTTTAAAGGATATAGATAAAGATGAAGATTGGCTTAGAGGAAACCTAACTAATTGGAATCATGCGTTTGCTATTATTGATTTTTTTCCAAACGGAAATTATGTAGTTCAGGTAATAGAAATAATAAAAGGTAAAACTATGTTGTGGGGTAAAGAGTTAAATGGAAATAAAAGATAATGGATATTTTAGCAATACTAGAACAATTTGGAATACCAGTTGCAATGACAATAGCATTCGGATTTTTTATATGGAAACAAAACAGGTTCATACAAGAAACTCTAATGACAGAACTAGACCAAGACTTCAAGAGGTTGGAAGGTATTATTATTAAATTAATAGACCAACAAAAAAAGGTACAAATGGAACAAAAGAAGTTAAACGGTATATTTAAAGCACAGGTGGAAATTATTGCTAGATTAAGTGGTAATGGTTTAAAAGATAAGTTTTTAAGAATTATGGAAAAAGGGGGAATGAAAAATGATTGATACAACTATCAGTATAGGTAATATATTTACAGTAGTGACGGTAGCGGGTACTTTGTTTTTTACAACAGGAACTTATTCAAGTAAAATAGATACTCTTGAAACACAGCAAGAAAAAACTGTTGTTAGAGTTAAAAAGTCTGAAAGTGATATTACTGACTTAAAAGTTAGTGTTGCTAAGATAGAAACACAGTTAGACGATAGGTTTGATAGGCTTGAAGAATTGTTAATGGAGCTAGAATGATTTTAACTAAAATGGTTATAAACGCTGTTGCAGATAAACTGGCAAAGCACTTTAGATTAGATAAAATAATGTCTTATGTTTTTGATGATAACGAGCTTGACAATAAGGTTAAAGAATTAGAAAATAGAATTATATTACTAGAAGAGATAAAAGCAAAGGAGAAAAGAAAATGAGTTTTGGCAAAATAGTCGCTGGGTATATATTCAACGATGAAATGAAAGAAAAGCTAATTAAAAAAATGAATGAAAACGTAGATATTCCTATGATTTCTGAAAGGACAGAGGAAAAAATATTAAATGCAATTTGGGAATCTGTCGAGGAGGTTGTTAAAGAAGCTCTTATAGAAGATTAGTTTTTTAAAAAAATAGTTGCATCGAATATCATATTCGTTTTAAATTAGGGCATCCAGAAATGGATGTCCTTATTTTTATAATAATGCGGGGAGGGGTCCTGGTCCCCCTAGGACTTCCTTCCCCGACTGTTAAAGGTTTTTTTGAAAGAAAAGAAGAAATTTAAGAGGTGTACAAACAAGCACTGTACTCGTGCTAACGAGCTTTTGCCCCTTAAATATTTTCCGATAAAAAAAGAAGCTAAGGATGGAAGGTATTCCTGGTGTAAGAAATGTTTTGTAAGAGAAACAAGGGTGTCAAGAGAGAGAACTCAAAGAATATATAAAGAAGCTTCAGGCGGTAAGTGGTGGTTATACCAATATTGGATGTACAATAAGCCAGCTTCTAAGAAAAGGAGTAAATGATGAGAGGTGAATTTAAGCCAACATTAATGAGAGATACACAAATAAGAAAATGGTTTAACGATGAGGGTATACAGGTAGGTAAAGAAGCACTGTATGAACTTCATAGGTATGTAGAAAATCATTTAAAAGTAGTGACTAGGCAAGTTAAAGAGAAAAATATAACTAGACTTAACTATGATAACCTTTGTGAGACTCTAAGAGAATGTCTGTCGTAGCCGAATTAGATTTAAAAACAAAACAAATTATTTTAGAGTGTTCTTATGAAGATAAGAATATTGTTAAATCTTTAGGTGCTAATTGGAACAAAACTACAAGAAAGTGGTTTTTCCCTAACGCAAACTATCCTATAATAAGAGATTTAAATGAAACTCAAGATGTTATTTTAGGTCCACAACTTCAAGCTAAATACAGAGAACTTTCCTATATAGAGCAGTATTCTGAAAAAATAAAGAACGCAGATATAAATGATATACCTATAGAAGAAAGTTATGATGGTTTATATAATCATCAGAAAAAGACGTTAGCATTTGGCAGTGTAAGAAAACAGTATGCAGACCTATCTGATTGTGGAACTGGCAAAACTATAGCAACACTTGCTGTTGTTCAAGAGCTGTTTTACAAGAAAAAGGGTGAGGTAAGAGTTTTAGTGGTTGCGCCTAAGAGTATTATAATGTCGGGTTGGGTTGCTGATTGTGAGAAAGCTTTTCCTGGATTAATTGCTATTCCTGTTGTTGGGAATAGACAGCAAAAATTAAAAGCATTTGAAGAGGATGCTCATATATTTGTAACCAATTATGAAACAATGAATCAAGGGTTTGAGATACCAGAGGGTCATTTTGATATGCTAATATGTGATGAAGCTGTTAAGCTTAAAAACCCAAATGCTCAATGGACAAAAAATATTACTGAACTTTCTAAGCATATAGAATATAAGGTTATAATATCTGGCCTTATTACGCCTAATAACCTTATGGAAATATACGCACCTTTTAATATATTAGAAAACGGGGTGTTTGGTAAATCTTTTTACCAGTTTAGAAGTAGATTTTTTACTCCAGACCCTTTTTCTTATATGAACAGTGAGTGGAAACCTAAGAGTAAATCCGAAGAAAAAATAACAAAGATTATTGAACGCTTAGTTATGAGGCACAAAAAAAGTGAATGCCTTGATTTGCCAGATAAATCGCACGTGCTAAGAGAGGTTAGCATGAGTCCAGCGCAGAAAAAAGATTATAAGAAAATGGAAAAAGAGTTTTATTTAGAGTTAGCGGAAGGGACTATAACAGCGGTAAATGCTGGTGCTAAAATACAAAAGCTCCAACAGATAGCAAGTGGTTTTATATATACAGAAGAAGATGGCAAACGTGTTACTAAAAAATTACACAATCAAAAGCTTACAGAACTGCAATCTATGCTTGAAGGTGAATTAATTGATGAACAGGTGATAGTATTTTGTAGTTATCAGGGTGAGATAGAAATATTTAAAGAACATTACCCTAATGAAAGTTATATTATAGGGAACCAAAAAACTACAGAGCAAGAAGAAAATATACAAAGATTTAAATCTGGTGATTCTAGAATTTTATTTGCTAACATGCAAGCATCTAAGTATGGTTTAACATTTACAAACTCTAACAATGTTATATATTATAGCCTAACATATAGTCTAGATGATTTATATCAAAGTCAAGAAAGAATACATAGAATTGGACAAACAAAAAATTGCAACTACATTTACATGATTGCACAAGACACAATCGATAAAAAGATATATCGAGCGGTTACTAAAAAGCAAGGGTTAAATGATATGTTGTATGAAATGATAGAAGAGATACAAACAAAAAAGGAGAAATAATGGGAATAAAAGATAAATCACCAAAGAAAAGAGTTAGCAAGGATGAGGGTAAGGTTACTATTACTATGCACGATTTGCATGGAGACCTGCCTGATGATATTAAATCTTTGTTAGCACTGTGGAGAGAGTGCAAGGATAAGGTAGATATGGTAGAGCTTGAACTCAAACCTTTTAAAGGTAGAATGAAAGAAATTCAGGATAGAATTGCAGAGCATCTTAGCATTGAGGATGGTGAAGAAAAGAGTGAAACTGTTTCTGTACCTAATACTGCTTGGGTTTATAAAACTAAGTCAGTTGGTGTTAAGGTTGAGGACTATGATAGTTTTCAAAGATACTGCATAAGAAACGGGCTAGAGTTTGCGCTTAGAAAACAAGTTAATTTAACAGGTGTTAAAGAAATGTATAGGATGATTATGGAGGGTGAAATACCTGAACCTAAAAGTGCCGATTTTTACACGTTTGACAAAGTAACAATAAGAAAAAGATAAAGGAGAATAAAATGGCTAAAAAAGCTGAAGTAGTTAAAAATGGAGTTAACAAAAATGATATCGTTATGACAATACCCGATGATTATTCAATGGACATTGATAGAAGCGACATAAAGATACCATCAATATTATTGTGGCAAAAGATGAGTGATATGCCAGAGTTTGATGGTGAAAATGTAAGAGCGGGAATGTTTGTAAACCCTGTGACAGGTGACATTTATGAAGGTTCTTTTGAGGGTGCTATTATACGATATTATACGACCGCCAGAAAATATGGTGAAAAAGATGGTGATGGTCGTAAGGAAGTTGTTAGATATAGTAGGGATGGTGTACATTGGGACGATGATGGTAGTCAAATAAACCCATCAGAGTTTAAATGGACTGATGATGGTAGTCATGCTGTCAAAAGTTATCACTATTTAGTTCTTCCAAAAGGTTCTACTATACCTAGTATGGTTACTTTTAAAGGTAGTTCTGCAAAGTATGCTAAATCTTTGAATGCTAACTTGATGTTTATGAGACCATCTTGGAGAAGTTGGTTTAAGTTTTTCTCTGCACAAGAAGAGAAGAATGGTAATAAGTATCATGTTATACAAGCTAAGGCGCAGCCGAAACAGATGATTGATGAAGAGAACGCTGCGTTAGCACTGGAGCTTTGGCATAGTACAGGTCAAAGTACAGTGTCTTCTTCCGATATGGATAAGGACCATGGCGCTGAAGAGTTTGATGGCGACAAAGTGAACTACTAGTAATAATGGGTTAGAGAGAGTTGTGAGACCTGTAAATTGTGATATAAGGCATTCTCTCTCTAATCATAAACAGGGGATTAAATGAAAGCGAAAATAAAAAAATTATATAACCTCTTCCACAGTAGACGAGATGTTTATGCGGAATGTTACTTTGACACGAGAAGCAAGAGATATGCTTACCGTTCAATTAAGAAAAACTACACATTAGATTTACTCACAAAACACATAACAGATAAAGACTTTCTAGGCGTTGGTATTTACCCATTACTAGAGGGTAATAAAACAAAATGGATTTCTGCTGATTTTGATTATCACTCTGAGCAAGAGAGAAAAGAGACAGAGGAAGCATTAGCACGTATGAAAGATTTTGCTGAAGAGGTTGGTATTTACTACTACGTGGAAGTTAGCAAGTCTGGTTCTGGTGCGCATGTCTGGGTGTTTTTTGAGGAAGAAATAGATTCATGGAAAGCTAGAAGGTTTATGGGTGGCTTTTTGTTAGCATGTGGTGCTGATAAATTATCATCTATGGACAGATTCTTTCCATCACAAGACAGATTATATGAAACCTCTAAAGGGTTTGGAAATTTAATACACATGCCTTTTTCTGCTCATTGGATAAATAAAGGTACTTATTTTGTTATTAATAATGGTAAAGTGTTAAATACAAAAGATGATATAGATATATTTCTTATGGAGGTGCAACCACACTCATTAGAGTATGTTGATGCAGTGTTGGATAAGTGGGAATTATTAAACTCTGTAGAAGCGTCTGCTGTGTATGAGTATGATAATATAGAATATGAGTATGCTGAAGATGGTATTATTTCTGTTCTAAATGACCAATTTATAAAATGGTGTAAAGATAATCCTAAAAGCGTTGACTATAATGCTTGGATAGCTTTGATTACTAATTTAATACCTTTTGGTGATGAGGGTGTTAAGGCGGTGCATGATATTTCTTCTTTAGACCCTAACAGGTATGATAGAAATGCTACCAATCAAAAGATATTAGCATGCGAGGGAATGAAACCTATTACTTACAATTGGGTTTGTAAGAACACAAACTTTGATGAAAAGGTTAATGTTCCGTATAAGTCACCCGCCGTAGCAGGGATTAAGTCTAAAAATATATCATCACCGATATATGAACAACATGGAAGATATTATGCTATAGGCAGTAAAAAATCAGGGGATAAAGAGCTTAGCACATGGACAGCTGAACCTGTAAGGATTGTTAAGATAGGTGATACGATTAGCAGAGTTTGGAATATTATAGCTGAAGATAAGGTTATAAAAGACGTTAGTTTTGATGCTGGGGATTTATCTAGCTTACCAGCATTTAAGCGAAACATAATGTCTTTGTATCATAAGCTATTATGGTATGGCTCAGAAAATGAGCTAACTAGGGTGTTGGATTATTTAAATCAACATTATCCAAAATTACCATCTGTTCAAGGTGTTGATATGATAGGGATGATTAAGAATAAAATATCAGGCAACTGGATGGTGCTAACACAGCAGAATGTATGGGATGTTAATGGAAAGCAGAGTGATTATATATATTTTAATCCTAGTGTTAAGAAAGAAATTGTTTACACACCTGATGCTAAAATAACAAAGAAAGAATTAACAGAAATAAGAAAGTTTTTGTTTCGATTTAATGAGCTAAATGTTTGTGCTACTATCGTTGGTTGGATGTGTGCTTTATTTTTAAAGCAACGCTTATACGAGTCACATAGCATAAGGTTCCCTGTTTTAATGATACATGGACAAGCGGGTAGTGGAAAGTCAGAGACAGCAAGGCACGTTATACAACCTTTTTTTGGCGACATTGCACCGATGTTGAGGGTTGACGACATAACTAGTTTCGCCTTTACCGCACTTGGTTCCTCCTCGAATATGTTTCCTCTAGTCTACGATGAGTACAAGCCCGCTTTGTTCGATAACTCTAAAATAAAAATGATTTCGAAAATGATTAGAGGATTATATGATAATGAAAGTTCTATGAGGGGCCAAAAAGACCTTAGCACCAGGGAATTTAAAATATTTGCTCCCGCTGTTGTAATTGGTGAAAGTGGGTTTGAAGAACCAGCTCTTAGGGAAAGGTCTGCTGATGTTTTTGTTAGCAAGGCTGAGGGTAGTAAGTTTTTAGATGGATTTCTTGAGCTTTGCAAGTTACCTCTAACTAAACTAGGAAATGCTTTGCTTAATTATACATTAACATTGTCTGATGATGAATTATTTAAGATGTATAAAGAAAATCTAGTTCCGTCAGGCAGGGTGCGTAATAATATTAGCATGATAAATACAGGTTTAGATATATTAGAGAAGTTTTACATTAGCATGGGTGTTAAGGTTGATGTAACTAACCTTAAAAAGATAATTACTGACAATCAGATGGAAGCTCAAACTATTAGTGGCGACACCCGTTCTGCTGTAGATAATATTTTAGAGGGTATATTTGTTATGAAGCAGTCTAATTTAATTAATGGACATTGTGTTAAAATTAATGAAGATTTAGACGAAGTTTATATACATACACCTACAGTTTATCCTGTGTTTAAGAAGTGGGCGAGAGAAACCTCTTTTGATGGGGAAATTATATCTCACAATGAGTTCGTTAAACAGCTAGGTAAGATGGTTTATTATGTGTCTACTAAAAATGTAAGAATGGATGAAGATGATGATTTGAGTAGTGTTCAAAGAAAGGTTAGGGTTTTAGATTTAGAAAAGCTTAGAGCTAAAAGGATTGTAGAGTGATAACAAGACATAAACGAAACTTTGACAGAAGAAAGAATATAATTTTAAAAGCTACTAATAATGGTAAATGTTGGTGGCTTTATCAGATGCTAACTTATAGAGACCAAACTAAAAAGGAAAAAAATGGAAAAATATAGACCTAGTTTAATAGATGCTTTAATTAGTAATGAAAAAAGAAGAAAGAAATTGGCTACAATTATTTGGTATTTGTGGTTAATTATTTTTGGTGTTGTCTTATATTGGTCATATTTAGTGGTAACAAACTAAGATTGTTACCGTTTTGTTACTATTTTTTGGTCCCATGTAAGTGATATAAAATAAAGGAAGTTATATTGAAAATTGATAATTGTTACCATTGTTACCGCTATTTTAACTATATATATAGAGAGTTTTTTTTGTTTTTCGCTTTCATTTTTAGCTCTCTAAAAGTGGTAACATGGTAACAAGTGAGTTAAGTGTTTTTAAAATAAGAAAGTTACGTGGGACCGCTACATGGTAACACGGTGGTAACAATGGTAACAAAGAAAAGAGGTATGGAATGGGTGAAATAGAAATGTATGAAAGATACATTCAAGAGTTAAATGAGCATATAGATGTTTTAGAAAAACGACTATCTATGGCTACTCAAGTGCTAACGGAAATTAAAGAAAGGGACAACTCACCGTTTGGAAAAATTGCAGAAGCTGTATTGTCTGAGATTGCTGGGGTAGGATAATGAGCCAATCTTTTTGGTCTACTGAAGAGTGGAAATTATTTAAAAAGTTTACCCGATGGTTAGAGCATGAGTATAAAACAATGAAGATGGATGATTTGAAAAAGAATATTGATAAATGGAAGCGTGGATATGCTAAAATGAGTCAGGAAGCTGTTAGCTGGGGCGTTAGCTTAGATATGAAAGACCCTGAATTTTTAGTAGTTGATAGAAATGATATTATAAACACTGATAAAGGAATTACTTACTTAAACCCTCATTGTAATGGTGTTAGCATGATAGGATTACACAGAGGTAAATGTTATTGGGATGGGGATATTCCTATTTTCAATATAGATTTCTTTCACGACTACATAAAAGATTGTGACACAAAAGAGGAAGCTGATTTTAAGTTACAGCTTTATGTAAAATTTCATGGAATAGGAGTAAGCTAATGTGGGATTTAAAAACAATGAAGAAAATAAATAAAGCTGGTATTGTTATTGGGAAGAAAAAGAAACCCCTGCCACTTGAAAAAGAAATTCAAAAACGGATATTAGCATGGTTAAGAAAACATGGTTTTTCTGTTGATGTGATAACTTCAGGACTTTATAACCGAAGTGGTATTGCTGATATTGTTGGCTGTACAAACACAGGAAAGTTTTTTGCTGTAGAAGTTAAGCGTGGTGCTAACAAAGCTAGCAAGTTACAGCTTGAATGGTTAGAAGAAAAAAGAAAAAAGGGTGCTTACGTTTACGTTGCTAATTCTTTGGAATCACTTAAAGAACAACTTGAAGATGATATGCTAATATAAAAAAACCCAGGCTTTGACACCTGGGTTTTAATTGCACGCTATGCACGTTTATTTATCATTAGCATCAACATAAGCCTCAACTAATTGCTGTAAAATATCCCGCATAGATTTACCTTTGCGTGAGCATATAGATTTAAACTTGCTCCACAGATATCTAGGTACTTTAAAATAGTAATAGATATCACGCACAGGATTGTAGTTTTTAGTCGCCATTTATTTATCCTCCACTTTCTGACCTTTATCCCACACCTTGCCATCGACCACTAGCTTTTTTTTAATAGTTACAGGTTTTGATTTAGTATCATTAGCACCGAAACATTCAGTGTGAATCCATTTTCTATTTGAGCCTTTTGTTCTCTTAAAAATAGCAACCATTCTTTTGCTTGCTGGTTTATCTTTCTTTCCCAACATTTTAACAATTTTTTTAGTTTTTATTTTCGGATTCTCAGACCTCAATTTAAATATATCTCTCAATATACCCATCTACTTATCTCTCCTTTCTCTTAACCAATCGTTAAAGGTTATCTCCCCACAGTTTGTGTCAATTGTTGAAAACTCTGCTAACAAATTATAGATTTGGTCAGCATCGTGCAAACTGAAGTGTTCTTCTAATAAAGCAATAAACTCATTCATTTATTTATCCTTTCTTGTTCCCATTGCTAGCATTATTCTGTAACGAATCACTACATCATCATTACAAGTATTACAACATCTACCGTCACTAACGGGTTCGGGATTGTGTCCGTAGAACCCGTTAGCATCTTTCTCGATAGATGTACCACATATTGAACATTCTATCATCTTCTATACCTCCTTAGAATGGTGGACACTCAACAATGTCCACCTCTTCCTGTACGTTAGCGTTAATAGTTACACCCACAGAGATGGCATGTTGCTTAACATGTATCTCATAGGTTATACCCGAGCTTGATTTTGTTTTGTATCTATAGCTAGGCATTGATTGAGCTAGGTCTGCACGGAACCTCGCCTCATGGGGAAGAGTGAAACCTTCCATTTCCCCAAGATGATTGACTACGCTAATTACCTTGCTAACGGTATTGACTACGACCTGTTTGTCAACACTTGGCGCATCATAGCCATGGTTAGCATCATCAACGTAAGATATTAGCAAAACTGAATAAAGAGAACCCTGTGCTTTTCTTAATTTCATTAAGCTACCGCTCCTTTCCCTTTAACATGTAATAACAGCTGTTCTAATAAGGCGCTACTAGCCTCAACCTTATCTAACTGTTCTCTAGTCACATCCTCTCCCGCATCAACCATAGCCATTATTGTTTCAGACTCGGCTAACATTTCAGCTATCTCTTTTTTCTGCTTAGCTGGCATGTCAAGCTTATCGATTATTCTAGAGACCTTATTTAAACTGTTATCCTTCTTCTTACTTTCATTACTGTGCATTTCAACATACTCCATAGCCTCTTCAATATCCTTTTGGCATGCTTTAGCGCTATAGCTACCCTTACCGTTAGCACACTCCATAGCGTCCATTATTTTTATAGCTGAATAAGATTCATTAAACCCTAAACCAAACCCCTCTAAAGCGGAATATTCTTTATAAATATGCCTATACAGGTTTAAGGTATCAATATTCTCTTTCATTTCTATAACAGTATGAAGGGAAGAAATAGCTCTATATATACCCGAACCTTTAGCTACATCTTTGGCATAACCTTTTAAATGGTCAATAGCCTTCATGTTGGTTTGATGCGTTAAAATCTGAGTTCTTAGTGCTACTATTCTAGGGTTAATTGGTAAAAGAAACTTTGTTCCAATCTTGACCTCAATCTTGGTAGTCTCTAATTTACCGTTTTTTATCCCTGTTGCTATTTGTATCGAGTTGTTACTCGCTTTTTTCTTTTTCATCGTTTTTCTCCTTGTTTACGATTGTATTGGGTTATCTCATCAGTAGTAAGGTTCCCAACCTACACTAAATACTGCACGCATCACTGCGTTCAGCATTTCGATTTAATCTAGCATTGCATCATTATGTAAAAAAACAACATCCCCTGCTAACCAGTCCACTTGGCTAATAAACTCTTCATAGCTATACCAAGATTTATCTTTATTTGATGATAAAAGCCTGTACCACTCTATGGTGGCCTCATCGTTCATACTTTTACCTTTAAGTTTACCCTCCTCATCTACGACAATCTGAAGTGCTAACTCACTACTGTCAAATACTAGTTGAATGTGACCTCCGACCATCTCCTGTAACTCTCCGATGGTTGGTTTCTCTCCCGCTGTGCTAAGGTGGGTAACCTTGTTAGTATGAAAATGTTTTATTTTATTTTTCTTTGCCATTTGTTCTCCTATCCCTCAATTATATTTGAGATGTTTTTTATGATTCTAGTTGCTTGTTCTGATGTACTCTCTTTCCATGCTGTTTGTATTAAAACATCGATATTTAGGAAACCTTGCATCTCAGTAGACGTTGGATGGCACATGCCATTACTTTGCCTAAATAGTATAGATGCAACCCTAAAACCGTAGTATCTAAGTAATGATGGTAACCCTATCGAGCCGATACGATTAATATCAGTTGGTTCAGTTGAGCGCTTAAGTGGGAAAGTGATAGCATTCTCATCACTACTATACTTAGATAGATTGTTATTGCTCTGTGAGTAGGTGCAATCTATAGCCATGATTTCTACGCCATAACCAAGAGTTTCTAGCTGTTCACTGGCTAGGTATGCTAACGCAACATTTTTAGCAAATACATCTTCTTTGTTACCACCTGATGCTGACACGTTCACGCCAATTCTGATAACTCTCTTCTTACCGTTACGCTTAGATTTTACCCAATGATTTGGGTCTCCACACATAACCCTATCGATGTCAAGCTCGGAACCATCGTCAGACCATACACGCTTACGCTTAACTGACTCGAAACGCTCCGTTAGCATGGTATCAATACCCTCTAACTTAATATCTTCGATAGTTTCCTTGATTATTCTCTGAACCTTTTTAGTAGCTCTACCGTCTCGTAGTAACTTGTCAACCTTGTCAGCGTGGTTACTCTCTTTATTGTCTCCAAATGCCCAAGAAGAGTCTCTATCATATCTAGAATAAACACGGTATGTTTTTGGCTGACCTGTAGCTTTACATGCGTGTTCACTCCATATATTCCTGTAATAACTCATTTGCTTGCCCTCTTTCTCTATCAGCTCATCCCAAGATTTGATAGCCACGTGCATCTCATTCTGAGAGGTAAAGTCAAACTTTTTGAGCATTCTACGACGTTCTTGCTCATAGCCATTTTTGGTGCTAACAATTCGAGTATCAACTCCATCGGGAATGTAAATGTGGTTTTTACCATGTTTTACAAACTCTCCCGCCCTTGACGGGTCTTTAAGTAGATTATCTGATAATCTCATGGTTACTTGCCCTCCACGCTAATTGCTATATCATCAGTGCTAACTTTGTTAATTTCCTCGTCAGTCCACCCTGTAGTTACATGGTTAAGAAGGTATTTCACATCCTTACCGTTAGCATGAATACGACCCGCATCAACAAATCTACGAGTACCAACTATCCTATTTAAACCATAACTTTCAACCCTCTTACGTAACAGGTTAAGAGCTTTGTACATTTTAGGACATACAGATAGCATTTTCTCAAGCTTTTTATCATAATCAAACTCCACGCTCCAAAATCTATCTAGCGTAGCTGAATCAAGCTTATTTCTACCGCTGTACACGTTCGAACCTTGACCTGTACCCCATGTGTTGCCCGCTCCGATAACATAGAAATTCTTATGTCTTAGAGCTGTTGGGTTTTCTCTTCTATTTGGTACTGAGACGTGACCGTTAGCAAGCGCTGAGTTTATAACCACAGCAACATTACTATCCATGGCATCCATCTCGTCTAATAAGAAAACTCCGCCATTCTCATACAATCTAACAAATTCAGACTGTACATATTGCCCGTCGAATAACATCCTACCTAGTAGATGAGCCTCAGACATACCCTCAGTACAGGATAGAAACCCAAAGTCTAAGTCCATAGCCTCGGATACCTGTTTAGCTAGGGTAGTTTTACCCGCTCCCGCTCCTCCACAAAGGTATACACACTGGTCAGCGTTTAGCTGTAATTTCTCGACTATTTCAGCAAACTTTGGATGATGATGTACACCCTCGATAGTCTTAGGCTTGTCAATAGTACCGACTTTGATTTCCATGTTGGATGTGCCTGTACTTTCCATGGCTTTTTTGATTAGCACCGCATGCTTTTGCTGACTATCGATGATAGTATCCATAATTTTAGCGTGACCTGTCACTACCTCTTTGACTTTGTCCATGCCAATCTTATGTGCTGTGTCTGACGGGGAAAGCATACCTTTATCAGTGATAAAATTAGCACCGCTTAGCTCATCATTTTCATGGTCCTTCTCATTTAGTATTGAGCTAGCTAACTCACTAGTAAGTGTAGAGCCTGCATCGTCGGTATTGTTTGGTTTGGCATCATCATCACCTTCACCATTAGCACCAAC
>VTLG01007588.1_pt1 | contig 42788 bp, 70 predicted proteins | sample 4694571 | NCBI WGS metagenome assembly VTLG01 (sample SAMN12604809, study PRJNA352737) | marine metagenome | biome: ENVO:00000447; feature: ENVO:00000209|ENVO:00000569|ENVO:01000036; material: ENVO:00002151; isolation source: viral sequences binned using virsorter ...
GGAACCCCCAGGGGGGCCTTTACACCTATCCTAGACCTATTTGTACATTCCCCCTAGGGGTATTCCAGGGAATATTGTCGGAATATTTAGCCCTAAAATATGGCCCCAAGGTGGTTTACACGAATCTTGGATATTTTCTGGTAACTGGGTATATACATATACGGGGAGTGGGGGTGGCACTGGTGTACCCTTGGTTTTCCTTGGGTTTTTACCTGTCTCTTTTTTTATTTTTTCTGGGGTTCCCTTGGGTTGCCCTTGGTTTACACTTGGGATTGATCGAGGTAGTCTAAAATTTTGTACCCCTGAAATAAACTGGTAACTACTTTTGAATTATACCTGGGCCAAAAAAAAAGGCCCCAGGTTACCCCAGGGCCTTGCTTTGTAATATGGCTTGATATTATTTTAAGATATTAAATAAATCTAAAATTGCAGGTTTATTTTTTTTAATATTTCTGACAACATAATCAGAATTTAAATGGACAAGTTTAGCATTGGCCAAAACATTAACGGCTTGACTGATTTCTTTTAATGACGTTGCCATAGAATTTACATCATTTAAAAATTGCTGTTCCATTTTATTTGGCTTGTTTTCTCTAGTCATTAGTTACCCCCTTTCATTGTCTCATTATAATCTTCGTTTAATAATTTTTCCATTTCAGTTGTATCAGGATTCAAATTGTTATTTGGTTCCATGTCTTTAATGAATAAATCTTCAACCTCCAAAATGTCTAAGCTGTTAATCATACATTTATTATAAAATTTCTTTTGATCGAAATTTTTATTCTGTGTTTTAAAAAATGAAATGAAACATTTTGTAATATATCTTTTTTGTGCTGTAGTAATATTAAATTTATCAAATTGACAAATAATATTGGCCACGGCCTCAAAATGTTGTCTAGTCATTTTTGGTTTTTTATTTTTCATATCTTCCTTTTGTTAAGTTAATATGATTTTATTATAAAAATAAATATGGCCAAATCTGGGCTTAAATCCATGTTCTCTTTATGTTCTATTAAATGGCCTCTAGTTGAGAATGGTTCTCAGTCATACAGCTATTTTAAAGGGGGTTCAATTGTTTTTTGGTACTCTGGTACCCATAAAAAAAGGGCCCATATTTCAGGGCCCCTTTAATGTTTATTATTAATTATATTATATTGCGATCTTAAATTGTTTATTAAATTTACTTTTTAACTCTTCAATTGTATTGCTTTTTAGTTCAACGCTTGAAGCATTATCCACAACCCAAGACCCATAAATATCTTTTAAGATACTGTTCTTAGATTGCTTTCTTCCTGTTTCAACTATTTCTTCTAAAGTGTTTCCATAGTTTGTTAAAGTTCTCAAATGGTTTTCAATTTGAAGAATTGCATCTAAGCCGTTGTTATCATCTAAGTATGTTAATTGTTTTTTAATACTATCAGACATGGCCTGTGCTTTTTCAGGTGTATATTGACCTTTAGTTAAATCCTCAGTCACAACCTCTAAGTCTTCACTGTCTTCACTAGCCTCAGTGCCTCTAGTTACTTCAACTTTAAACATATATTTTTGAGTTAATTTTTCTAACAAAGTAAAATTACAATCCATGAAATAAACTTTCCCATCTGGGTTTGCTTTTTTTAAATTGTCATTATCAACACCAAAAATAGATTTTACTATTTCATTTTTTAAACAAAAGACATTTATCCTGACAATCTTTTTATCAAATTTATAGTTTGATTTATCAAGCGTCATTATAAATAAAGATGGATACAAAACTCTATTGGCTGTGGTTCTAATAGCGTTTGCTCTGATCTTATCATCACTTTTTTTTACTGTATGATCTGGCTCAGGCTTTGCTTTGTTATCCTCTTTTGTTTTTTTCTTATCTAATTTACTTGCTTTTGATTTATCACTTTCAACTAGATTTTTAAAATTGGCCAAAGGTAAAATTATCCTGTCAACCAATCTTTTTCTCTCAGTGTTTATTCGATCCACATTTAAAAAGCCTCTAGTCTCAGTTAATATCTGATTTGGGGCCTTTATTCCTAACATAGAATAAACGCTGTCATTTCCATATTTAAAGTTACCCTTGTGGAATAATTCATTATTTCTCTGAACTATACCCATTGAAGTAACCTCATTTTGGATATGATTATTTCCAATGCTTGTTAACATTGTATTTAATTGCTTATCCATATTTCCTCCATTTCTTTTTTTATTTATATTTTTAAGCATAATAAATTTATATAGATAAATAATTATAAGTCAACTTAATATTATATTTATTCGTTATTTTAAATAACCCTTGTAAAATATAGGTTTTTTAACACTTATCCACATATTTGATTTATCTTAAATAACCCTTGTAAAATATAGCTTTTTTATATTAACGAATAAATACGCCATTTATTTAAGGTATTCCATTTTTGCATATACTAATTTGACGTATGCAATTTTTGCATATACTAATGGGTTATTAATTAACTTAAAAGGGAAATACAAAATGAAAAAAAATACAATAGTTATATTTGAGGATCAAAAAATAAAGATACCATTTGATATAATAGTTGACCCAAAAAAAGCAAACGAATTAGAGACAGTAACTAATTGGGCCTCAGGCCAGAAATGTAAAATACCTAAGTTTGCGGTTGCTGTTTACGATGTGATTAAAGGGTCTGAGATGTTTTATAACAATGGACAATTTCAAATGGCAACGATTATTAATCAGGGCCGTTATTGGTTCCAGAAATATTTTGTAAAAGAATATTATACTTTATTGGATTAGATCATGAACTTAGAGACATTAGTTTTTAATTTATTTTTTATATTAGTTGTAGTTATTGGCTTAACATTAATTGGTATTTTATGATTGAACTATTAACTGAATTATTTATTGGCTTGGATACTGTGCCAAAGGTTTTGTTACTATCAATTCCAGTATTTATAGCCTTATCTTTTTTTAAAAAAATCTAGCCGTATATACAAGATCGCAGTCGAGGCCCCTAATGATGGGGCTTGACTTATTTTTATTTTAGTTGTAACGTATAGTTATAACAACGGAGTAAAAATATGAAAGCAATAATGTATGTATCTTTATTATGGATTACGCTTGGAATATTGATAAGTTTCGTTGGTGTATAACCATAGTAAAGTGAGGTAGTTATAATGTACCGAGGGGGGTGTGTCTTATTGACATACCCCTCTTTTTTTTGTACTGTATGTGTATAACAGGAAAGGACACAATGCCAGATCAAACTAGTAATGAGATATCTCACGTTCAATCAGTTAATCGTGGGAGGGAAAGTCAACGTAATAAAATAAAAACAAACTTATCAAAAGAGACACAGGCCGTACTTCAAAAGAACACTGAAGAGTTGGGTGTGGACAAAGTTAAACATCAGATAAGTTTATTCTTTAGAACACCGATTGACAAAATAAATAAACTATAGTATAAAGTAAATGTACACGTTCAAGTCAGGCGAGATCAGTATAGCTTAACTACTTGAACCAGGGGGGTGGGTAGTTGCAACATACAATTCCTACTGCGAGACTTTGGTTAGTACGATTAATGAAACCCAAAGTTGTTTGAAACCTATGCGTAAGATCAGCTATGTTAGGCCATTATATATCCGTCTAATATCCTTACGCATCAGCCCGAATATTAACAATTAAATGGAGGAAAACTATGTCTTGGTTATTATATAAAGTAGAGGTGGTTGGAACTTACACTTTTATTTATGCACAAAAGGTGTGGGGATTACTACCCTTTTAAATAAATATGAATATCTTCTATTGGCTTTTAATATATTTTGCAATCATGGCCACGTTAAGTTATTTGATAGCGTGGTATCATGGTTATGTAATTTAAGAATCTTTTTATCCCTCTTAGTTAAAAAGACACCCCCTTGTAGAAATACAGGGGGGTTTTTTATTTGACCTATACAATTATTTAATGTACTGTGTAATTACTTTAAAGGAAGGAAACACATATGTCGTTAGAAAACATAGAAGCAACAACACACGATACACCTACAGTTGATACTACCCACGAATTAAAGTGGAAGAGAACTGTACGGAGACATGCAATTAATATTCTTGCTCTGATTGAGAATGATGGGAAACCTACTCAGCAGATGAACTATCAGATAAGAAAATTGCATGAGGCCTTTACCTATTGGAACAGTGACGTGGCAACGTGGGTCAAGCATAGATTAGTCCTAAAGACTAAGGTTCTTGCACCACAAGACGAGTTACAAAAGCCAGAGGTAGATCCTATCAAGATGGATTGACAAACTCTATCTGAAGTGTTATAACTAAAGGGTAACCAGGGAGACTTGGTTGCCCTTTTTTGTTTGATTAGATCCGACAAAGTGAGTATAGATGATGCAGAAATGCTTGTTCTCACCTATAATAACAATTAAGGTTTGTTTGTAGTAATTTGGGTCGTAGGTTAATAGCCGTAAATCGTGACCCCATAAGAATCAAACAAGTTGCCCTTTTTTTGTAATGGCTGTTTAACAATACTTTGCAGATCAAGGGGGTGGGCCATGTGATGAGCATCACTATAAGTTAATTAACTATGGCCCATCTTAAAATTAATCAACGGAGGAAATATGATATACGCAGATATACAGCATGGCAAAGTCTCAGATTTTATTATAACACTGATGACCCAAACCAAAGCTAAGAAGATCCGAGCAGGATTTATAAAAAAAGATGGTAGTTACAGGGTAGGTAAGTTTGATTTGAAACACAGAAAAACTTGGAAACAATTAGATGGCACCATGTATAAACGTAAAGGTAAGAAGAGAACCACAAACCCAGATGAGAATATACTTGTGCATGACCTTGTTAAAAAAGCACCGAGGAATATTCCTGTATCTAGATTGTTATGGTTTAGTGTAGGTAAAAAAATATACAAGGTACAAAAAATAAAAGATGATAATAGCAGTAGAATATTTATGTTCGAGAGAGTTAAGTTTAATCATCTAAAAATATTAATGAGTACAAAAGAAATCAACGCTAAGTTTGGTTTAAAGTTTTTACATTAATATGATCACAGTAAGTTATGGCCTAGGTATGTTTGCCTACAATATGATTTGCCTATTTATAGGGGCCATCATAGCGTACAAGATAATAAATAAATTTAATAAGTAATGGTATATACTAACCCCCCCTGTAACGACAGGGTATCTTATCATAGATACGATAAAAATTCAATGCGTCACGTTGACCAAAGAAAAAAATTATGTTATCTATGTAACTCCAAAGCAGATATAATAATCAATAAAAAATATTACTGTGCAAAGCATGGTATAAAATTACAGAGGTAGTATGGAAAAAGCAGTTACAGAAACAAGAACAAGATCTCCAGAAGAGAAGATATGGATTGCAGTTATTCAACAGAAATTTGAAGATGCCTTTGAATTAGGTATGGGCCACAACTTATCTTTGGCAGAAGTACAAAGAGCAAGAAACTGGTTTTACACAAAAGACTGTGCTATAACTTGTGACTACGTTGGCACAACTAGAGATCATATACAAAAGTTATATAATAAATTATCTGGCAGATGGAAGTCAGGATTGCTAACTAAAGATGAGTTAAGGTTTGCAATAAGAAGATTAGAATGGAAGATATGAATATTAAACAATTAGAAAAAAAGATAGGCACACTATCTAATCCAAGTAAGATGCCTTCGTATGCGTGGGGTATTCCAATACAATATTGCAAGACTGGCAGTATACTAGCAGAACAAGAGGGAACTATATGTAATAAATGTTATGCAGGTAAGGGTTGTTATGTGTTCCCAGTTGTAAAAGCTATGTATCAAAAAAGATATGAGGCAATAGAGATGCCAGAGTGGGTAGATTATATGGCAGAACTATTGACCTTAAAGTATAAAAACCTAGATAAATCAAGGCTTTATCACAGATGGTTTGACTCTGGAGATATACAATCTTATTCACATTTGATGAAGATATTTGAGGTGTGTGAACTTACACCACATATAAAATACTGGTTGGCTACTAGAGAATATAAAATAGTAGACCAGGTGAAAGAAGAAGATGTGCCAAAGAATTTATGTTTGCGTGTATCAGCAATCAAAGTAGATAGTCCACCACCTAAATTTTGGAAGTGGACATCTGGTGTACACAAAGATAAAAAGCCAATAGGCAGAGTATGCCCAGCGTATAAACAAGATGGGGAGTGTAAAGATTGTCGTGCTTGTTGGGATCGTAGAGTTAAACAAGTAAGTTATAAGGAACATTAAAATGATAAAAAATATAGTTGTAGAGATACGAAGTATAATAAATGATTATCAAGATGTCATGTCAAAAGATATCGAGCAGTCATTAAAAAATCTAATTGATTTTGTAGAGGCAAGTAATGGTATAACAAAAGGCCAGTTAGATATTGAAACTTTTAGAGGTAACTATTATGCCAAAAAAAATGCAGTGATGTTTGATTTACAAAACGGAAAACAAAATGTAGTTTGTTTCTGTGATAATATTTATACAGCACAAGGTATTGTCGAGGGATTAAATGCACTAGATAAACTAGAAGCAGATGGGGTAGAACTAAAAAAATGAGAGATGATCTAATGGTACAACAACAAGTAGATAATGCATGGCAACACATGGTGGGTGTCATATGTTTAAACCAGACAGGCCGTAAAAAAGTAAAGCAAGTATTACCTGCATTTTTTAAAAAATTTCCTAGGCCAGACATATTACTAGAGTCAGACAGAGATACGATAGCAAAGATGATTAAAACTTTGGGTATGCATAATGTAAGGGCCCAGAGGATCTGGAGAATGTCAGAGGATTATTTAAGATGGGATGGAGAAGATGCAACACAATTACATGGTATTGGTAAGTATGGTAGTGACAGCTACAGAATATTTTACAAGCATGAAATACCAGATAATGTAGAAGACAAAGAACTCAAACGATATATAAGGGAGGAACTATGATAACATATAAATTTATAACAAAGGGTAAAGCAGAAGATATAAAAGCACTTAGCTTAAAAAAAGCTATGAATTCTTTTCAATCAAAAGTAGGAGATGCGAAAGTTGTCTATGTAGAATGGATGAGTCGTAAAGGTAATATAAGTTTTCATACTTATAAGACACCATATAAAACTAGAAAAGAAAGAAAGGGTAAACTATGATTAGATTTATAGAGGTTACACAAGAAGATATAAATAATGGAGTACCAAGCGATTGCAATAAATGTGCGATTGCTTTAGCATTAAAAAGAGAATATAAAACAGATGATGTCGAAGTTTCTGTGCCAGAGGATTATGTTTCTTTGTGCGTTGGGAGTAAAGAACTTTATGTAGATTATAATATGGATAATAAACTATTAGATTTTATAGATTTATTCGATTGCTATAACGAGCATAATATTGCTAAACCATTTACAATTGAAGTAATAGAAAAGGTGGGTGCATGAGATTAAGATACGGACATCAAGCAAGAACAATATTAGAAAACCATTACAACTGGTGTAAACAAAATGGCAGAGATACTAAGTGGTATAAAAAATATAAGGAGGAAGATGTATTACTGGTCACCACAAAAGATAAAAGAGTTAAAGAGCAAAGGTTATAGGTTGCGACATATGACTCTTGCAGAGGCTAACAGAGAATATGATTTGACAAATAGAAAAAAGTATGATAACGGAATAGACAATGAAAAAATACAAAATAAGATTAGCAGGACTAGGAATAGAAGCAGTAGCAATAATACCATTCGAGACAGAGCCGACAATAGAAAAAATAGAAAATAACGTAGCGTACTATCTAAATAATAATTTAATGAAAGTAGAGGCCAATAGCTTTTACAGAGATGATAGATACTTTATAACATACGAGGAAGTGCAGGTTGAATTATAGACAGCAATTAGAAGTTATCAAAGGTTTAAGCATACCACCAGATACTCAAACAAGAATGGATTGCCCATTCTGTAACGGAAGAAACACACTGTCTATAGATACAACTGAAAATAAATTAGGGTGGTATTGCTTTCATGCATCATGTAACGCAAAAGGTAAACAAGAGGGGGAAAAGAATATGCAGTACGTTGAAAGAGTATTTCATGGAAATAAATCATTACACATAGAAGATATAGAATTTAAGATACCAGATAGTTTTCAATCTATATACTCAAATGAAAAGGCCATGCGTTGGTTATCAAATAATAATTGTTGGGAGTCTTGGTCTTGGGGTAGAGCAGATTTTAAATATGATGTGAAACAAGATAGAGTTGTATTTCTAATAAAGAATAGACATTCACATAAGATAGTAGGTGCAGTTGGTAGAGCACTAAATAAAAATGATTATCCAAAGTGGTATATGTACGGCAACAAAGATGTACCATTTAAATGTGGGGAGTGTAACGATGCAGTAATTGTAGAGGATTGCCCATCAGCTTGTGCAGTATCAAACGTATTAACTGGTATAGCAATTATGGGTACGAAGTTAAAAGCATTACACAAGAGTCACCTACAACCATATAAAAATTTATATATATGTTTAGATAGAGACGCTACAACAAAAGCGTATGACATGGCCAAAGATTTAAGATCGTCTGGATTTGATAATATAATAGTTAAACCATTAGAGGATGATCTTAAATATTATGATACAGAACAAGTAAGGAGAATGTTTTATGAATGATAAAATGAAAGAAGAGGTTCTCGATAATTGGAACAGTTGGAAATATGATATTAAAGATATGAATAGATCTGAGTGGACACAAAGAGATGAATCAATAATGGATGCGATAGATATGGTATTAAGAAAGGAGTTTGGTAGTGATAGAAAAACAAATGATTAGGCTTATGCTTAATAAAAAATTTTATACTCAGTATAAAGGTACACTATCCCCCACTGTATTTGCAGGAGATATAAGTTCTCTGTATGATACAATACAAAAAGCACATAACAAGTATGAGGAGGATATAAAAGTTGATGAGTTATATTCTTTACATACCACAATATTTAATCCTGCATTAACAAGAGCTGCGAAAGAAAAATTTAGTGAGCTAGTAGAAGATATTAAAGAAGTACAAGAACCTAGTAAAGAGATAGCAAAAGACATTATGCGTATCCTATCTGATAGAGATCTTGCACAAAGGATAGCAGTTGAGGCCACAGAAATATTTAATGGTAAACAGGCTAACTTTGCAGAGATTACTAGTATGATAGATAAACACAAAATAAATATTAGTGAAGATAAAAATCCTGCAGTAACAAATAATATTGAAGAAGTGATGGAGTTATTAGATGTTACAACTAAATGGAAATTTAATATACCTGTGCTAAAAGAAAACGTAGGAGGTATAGGTGGTGGTAATCTTATGATTGCATTTGCAAGGCCAGAGACTGGTAAGACTGCTTTCTGGGTTAGTCTTTGTGCAGGGCCAGATGGTTTCTGTTCTCAAGGTGCAAAGGTACATGCATTTATAAATGAAGAACCTGCTATTAGAACACAGATTAGAGCAATCTCTTGTTACACTGGAATGAATAGAGAAGAGATAGTAGCTGATAAACAATTAGCACAGCAATATTGGAGTGATATAAAAGATAATATATTTATGTTTGATACAGTTGATTGGTCTATTGAAGATATAGATGCACACTGTGAAAAAAATAAACCAGATATAATTGTGATAGATCAATTAGATAAAATAAATGTTAGTGGTACCTATTCTAGAACAGATGAAAAATTAAGACAGATTTATACAAGTGTGAGAGAGATAGCTAAACGTAGAAACTGTGCAGTGATTGCAATATCACAAGCATCTGCTGATGCACATAATAGAAACAGTATTTCATTTGACCAAATGGAAAACTCTAAGACTGGTAAGGCAGCCGAAGCTGATTTAATTATTGGTATAGGTAGAAATGCTAACAGTGATTTAGAAAATAAAATAAGAACTTTATGTATAAGTAAAAATAAAATAAATGGTTATCATGGTGAACCTGTGTGTACCATTAGAAGGAGTATAAGTAGATATGAAGTATAAGAAAAAACAAAGACATAATGGAAAATCAGTTTACATATTTCAAAATGTAGTTACAGATGTAACTCTTTATGTAAATGCAGAAAACGCAGACCATGCCTGTCAGATATTTGATAGTTGTGGATTTCAACCTAGATCTTGTTGGAAGATACTATTAGAGTTGGGTGTTCAACCATCTGACGGAAAGAAGAAAAAATGATAACAACAGTAGACGTAGAGACATCTTGGCAAAGAAATGAAAATGGTGGGTACGATCCATCACCTTTTCATCCAGATAATATATTAGTAAGTGTGGGTATTAATGATGAATACTATTTCACTAATCACAGTGAGAGGGTAGATAAAGGTTGTTTTAAAAATATACAAGATACTTTAGACAAGACAACTTTATTAGTTGGCCACAATATAAAATTTGATTTGATGTGGTTACTAGAAGCAGGATTTAAATACAATGGAAGAGTATATGATACCATGTTAGGGGAGTATATACTTAACAGAGGTATAAGAAAAAGTTTAACACTTGAGATGTGTTGCCGTAGAAGAAGGATAGGATCCAAAGATAGTAGTATAAAAGAATATATGGACAGGGGCATATCTTTTGAGAACATACCTGTAGATGTAGTAGAAGAATATGGTAAGATAGATGTGCAAATAACTAGAAGTCTATTTGATTCTCAGATGGCTGACCTTAGGCTAGATAAGAATAAAAATCTTTTAATGACAGTTAAAATGATGAATGAGTTTTTAATCGTACTTGCTACTATGGAACGTAATGGTATTAATATAGATACCACTGAGTTAGATAGAGTTGAAAAAGAATTTAGAGCAGAGTTTGCGTATCTAAAACAAAAGATAGATAAGATTGTTTATAGACAAATGGGGGATACTAAAATTAATTTATCTAGTCCAGAACAATTATCTTGGTTAATATATTCTGCAAAACCAAAAGATAAAAAACATTGGGCTAAAATATTTAATGTTGGTATAGATAAAAGCACAGGTAAAAATAAGAGAAGACCTAATTATTCTAGACAACAATTTAGAAATTTAGTTTCAGATAATACAGATGTTATACATAGAACTGTAGCAGAACAATGTATAGGATGCAAAGGTAAAGGTGTAATTAAAAGAATAAAAAAAGATGGTAGTCCATTTAAAAATTATAGTAAATGTTCTGAGTGTGACGGAGACGGATATATCTATACACCAATGGCAAAGATTGCAGGGTTTAGACAAAGACCTAGAAGTGTATATGATATTGCAGAGTCTGGATTTAGAACTGATAGATTAACTTTGACTAAGATTGCATCTGAGGCAGAGGGTGAGTTTAAAGAATTTATTGATGCGATAGTTAGGCATAACGCAGTTGATACATACTTAAATACTTTTGTAGAAGGATTAAAAAATTTTACAAATGAAAAAGGTTTCTTACATCCTAAATTTATGCAATCAATAACTGCAACTGGTAGATTATCTAGTAGAGATCCTAATTTTCAAAACCAACCTAGGGGTAAAACATTTCCTATTCGTAAAGTTGTTACATCTAGATTTGAGGGTGGTAAAATATTAGAGATAGATTTTGCACAGTTAGAATTTAGAACAGCAGTATATCTTGCACAAGATAAACAAGGTATGGAAGACATAAAAAATAAAATAGATGTGCATCAATACACTGCAGATATAATAGGTGTATCTAGACAAGATGCAAAGGCCCACACTTTTAAACCTTTGTATGGTGGTGTTACTGGTACAGAAGATGAAAAAAGATATTACTCTAAGTTTTTAGAAAAGTATAAAGACATAAAAAAATGGCATGAAGATTTACAGAGTGAGGCTATTAAATATAAACGAGTTAAACTACCCACTGGTAGAGAGTATGCGTTTCCTTATGCAGAGAGAACACCTTGGGGTGGTTCTACATATGGAACACAAATAAAAAATTATCCTGTACAAGGTTTTGCAACAGCTGACATTGTACCATTAGCGTGTATAAATATACATAAGTTAATGAGAGAGCAGGGCGTAAAAAGTTTGCTTATAAATACAGTTCATGATTCTATTGTGGCAGATATTTATCCTGGTGAAGAGGATGTGATGAGTAAAATATTTAAGCAGGGCACATCAAATGTAATACCATCCCTCAAACAGTATTACAAAATTAACTTTAACGTACCCCTAGATACTGAAACAAAGATAGGTATCAACTGGTTACAAATGGAGGATATCAAATGAGTAAGGATATAGATGCATTAGAAACTTTAGATGAGTATTCTGATGATGAGTATTCAGCTTTTTTAGAATACACACAATTAAAAGATCAATGCATAATAGAGCCTACAACACTATACATAAATGAAAAGCATGAGTTTTTATCAGAGTGGGAATACTTTGCAAAAGCTGATGGTTTAGATGTTAAACATACTGATTGTGAGACTAGAATATGTTAGAAAATATACTTTTTATTATGTCATGCATATACTTTTTTTATTTAATAATTAAAATTATATATGATGTGTCAAAATAACCTGTGGTTTTTTTCTTAAAATATGATATACACAATCGCTAATATAAGGAGGACAAATGTCTGATAGCAATATAATAGTAAAAGGAATGTCCAATGAGCAGATAATGCAAGTGATAGGACAGGATGATGGGTCTAGCGTAGGAACTAATATACCTAGGTTAGCAATAAATCGTAGCCCAGAAGATGATGATGGTAATCAATTACCTGTAGGTCATTTTTATACATACGATTCTAAGACAGGACAGAATGTATATTCAAAGCCTGTAACCTTACGGCCATTCATAAGTGCAATGCAATACATGCACTATGATGCACCTAAAGGTGAATACATAAATAGATCTATAATTTTTAAAAGTTGGAGAGAAGAGGCCATAGATATCTTAGGTGGTACTAAATGTGGTAAGATACCTTTCAAAGAAAGAGCAAACTTAACTCCAGAAAAATTAGAAGAGCAAAGAACAATTAGATGTTACAAATTAGTTTATGGTTTGTTAAGTTTTGATAAAGGTGTTACTGCACAAGGTGAATCTATATCCATAGAAAATTTACCTGTATTATATAGAGTAACTGGAACAGCTTTCTCTCCAGTTAGTGCTGCACTTGATCAACTAAATAAAAGAAAAAAACTAATGTTTAATTGTACGTTTTCTTTGAATACTAAAAGACAAAAGAAAGGTGGCAATGTTTACTACACACCAGATATATTTGTAAATGCTGATGCTAACTTACAATTATCTGATGATGATATGGAAACATTAAAAGTATTTCAAGAGTCTATTGATGTAGAAAACAAAGAGGTGGTTAGTCTATACAATGCTGCAAAGTCTGAGGTTGATAAAAAACAAAACGATAAGATAGATGCAGAGATTGTAGAAAATATTGAGGATGCACCAGAAACAATATTGGCTTCTTAATGAGTAATATACTTTTAAAAGTTCAGCAATACTTAGACAACGTATCTAAAAATCCTGTCAAGCTAGACAAACAGTTAGTACAGGAGTTTGGTGAGGCATGTAAAAGTGCCTTACTAAAACAGTTTGAAGAAACTAGAAGAGATAAGTTTGAAGTTAGAATGTCTAATATTGGTAGGCCATTGTGCCAATTGCAGATGGAGGCTAAAGGTATTAAAGGTGAAGGACAACCTTACAATGTAAAAATGAGAAATACTTTTGGTGATATAATAGAAGCGTTAGCTATATTTGTTATGAAATCATCTGGAATTAAAGTAAGTAATGAACAAAAAAAAGTTAATTATAAATTTAATGGAGATAATATTGAGGGTAGACAAGATGTTGAGATTGATGGAAAAATATGGGATATTAAAAGTGCATCACCATATTCCTTTGAAAAAAAATTTGGAGAGGCTGGAGGATTTAATGAAGTTGTCAGAGAAGATTCCTTTGGTTATGCGTCACAAGGATTTTTATATGGGGAAAGTCAAGGTAAAGAGTTTGGTGGATGGATAGCTATTAACAAATCTACAGGTGAGTGGACAGTTTGTGAGACACCACCTGCAGTAGACGAATATAAAACTAAAGCTATTAAATCTGCTGAAGATAATTTTAAATCATTAAAAGAAGGTAAACCTTTTAAAAGATGTTACGATGATGTTGCAGAAACTTTTAGAAGCAAACCTACTGGTAATAGAGTTTTGGGCTTTGTGTGTTCGTATTGCCCATACAAACTTCCTTGTTGGGGAAGAGATAAATTGCAGTTGTTACCACAACAGCAATCTAAAGGTAAGAATCCTAAATGGGTTTGGTACACTTCTGTTACAAATCCAAAGGAGGAAACTGAGGAGTTTAATGGTGGATAGTTTGAGGGGTCTATTCACCATTGACTCTTTAAATGTTTATAATATGCATTTATATTTTGTAGTATTTAAAAATAAAAAAGATAATGACTATAAATTATTTAATAATACTTTATTTGATGATGAAAAGAAAGCAGAACATTTTGGTAAAACTAGTATGAAGAGAGGCTTTGAACATAAAGTATTAGAATATAATAGTGAAAACTATGATAGGTTTTGGAATGAACAAAAAAGATAAACTTAATGCAATTAATTCAGTTAAGGTGATAGTTACACCTTGGGAAAAAGGATTTACTTGTGGTATCATTATGGATAGCAAATCTAAAATGACTACAGAGCAATACGAATTATGCTCTACAATAGCTAGAGGCATGATAAAGATGGCAACTACAGACCCTCATTCAACATTCTTATGGGGCCTTCGTGGATTTGCTGATGATAAAAACAAGAATGATAAGACTATGACAATTAGTTCTGTTGCAGAATTTGATGACGATTCTAATGTTGTAGATTTTCTTGAGTTCTTAAAAAACAAACGAGACAAGGAGTTAAACTAATGGCAACGCACTTAGTTATGGGTGACCCTCATTGCACACCCAAAGCAAGCAATGATAGGTTTTTATGGGCAGGTAGACTAGCAGCAGATTTAAAACCTAACACTATAATTTGTATGGGAGACTTTGCAAGTATGGATTCTTTATCAAGTTATGATAAAGGCAAGAAACAATTTGAAGGTAGAAGATATAAAAAAGATATAGACCATGCTCATGATGCATTAGAAAAGTTTAACAAAGGTCTTAACGGAAGACGGCCAAGAAAGATCATGCTACTTGGAAATCATGAAGATAGGATAGATAGAACAGTAGATGAAATACCAGAACTTGAAGGTACAATTAGCACAGACGACTTTAAATTTGAAAAATTTGGTTGGGAAGTACACGAATACCAAAGACCTGTTAATGTTGATGGTGTATACTATTGCCACAATTACCCTACTGGTATCATGGGTAAGCCTATTAGCGGTGACAATGTTGCTCGTTCTTTACTCTTAAAAAATAAAGTATCTTCTACTGTAGGCCATATACATACATTTGATTATGCTATGTGTGCGTTACCTTCTGGTAGAAAACTTATGGGATTATCTGCAGGATGTTATTTGCATCATAAAGAAAATTATGCTAAAGCTACACAGCAAATGTGGTGGAGTGGACTTGTAGTTAAACGTAATGTATCTAAAGGTGAGTATGATTTAGAAATGATAGAGTATAATACAATTAGGAGAAAGTATGGCAAAAGATAATGTCAATGCACCATCACATTACTTACATGGTAAGAAAGAAACTATAGATGTAATTAGTGATTGTATGACTAGTGACGAGTTCCATGGTTATCTTAAAGGTAATATTTTAAAATACGTTTCTAGATATAAATTTAAAGGAGAACCATTAGAAGATTTACAAAAAGCACAATGGTATTTAAATAGACTTATAAAGGAGGTTAGTAATGGGTCAAGTTAAACAGGCAATAATAGAAGTAGAAGACTTTGTTGCAGGGTGTTTACGAAAAGGTAGAACACTAAATCAAACAATTAGAGATGCTAGAGAATCTGTAGCAGCTAAGACTAATCCTTATTTAGATGATGAGGAACTAGTAGAAAATAAATACTATCAATTTAAAGGAGCAGAGTAATGAGAGATATGTTTATAGAAGCATTAACAGCTAAGTACGAAGCAGATATAAAAGTGGCTAAAGCTACAATAAATGTTTACATGGATAAATCTGTAGGTATAGGTGAGCACCCACAGTTTATACATGAGATTGATAAACAATTAGAACTAATTGCTAATGCTGAAGAAAAATTAAAGACATTAAAAAGTCATTATCCTACTGATGATGATATACCATTTTAATAGGGGGAAAGATGAGTAAAGAACCAAAACCAAGACAGTATCTTGTTGATGCTGAACAATTAAAAGACATGATGAAATACCTTATGACAAGGCCATATGGTGAGGTGTTTTCTTTAATGAATCAAATAAGCCAACTAAAACCTTTTAATCCACAAGGAGATAAAGATGTCGGAAAAAAATGATATAGGTAAATTTACTGGCATTTTATTTGAATTAAAAATAGGATTAAATAAAGATAATGCAATCGTAATTGATTATGGTGGTAAGCCTGTAGGTAAAATAAGAGAGGCCCTAAAGGCATACCCATACCATGCTAACTTATGTGCTGCTGTAATTAACCATGCTAACTCTGTAGGTAAAAAACTTGAAGGTGATGTTAAACAAATTATACAAAAAATTTAAAAAACTATTTTGGCATAATAAATTTATGGAATTGGTCGAGAGATATGTGTCTAGATTCAATAGCTATCTTTGGACTAAAAGATGGGGAGACAGATCTATGTATCAATCAGACCAAAAAAAAAGACACCCAGAGTAATCTCTGTGTGTCTTTGTTGTTGCCTGCTGGGGGAGTCTTTATGGCTCCCCTTTTTTATTTTATACTAACAGTTCCAAGCACGAAGTGCTTTATTAATTCTTGAGTTAGGATCATTGGCAGTTTTAGCAGAAGTAAGTTTCTTCTTCATACCTTTCATCCTCGCACAAAAACTAGCACGTCTTTTGTTTCCTACTTTTTTGCTTGGTCTTTTTAAATTAGCACCTGTCGTTCTTTTAAAATACTTACGACCTGCTTCATTTAATCCACCTGCTGGGTTCTGATATTTTTTTGCTACCATTATTTTTTCTTAACTGTCATCGCTGCTCTTTTAAACTGTGCTGCAGTAGGTGCACCTTTAGCACCTTTCTTTCTCATTTTACCACCACGTTTTCTTTTAGCATGGATGTTAGCGTATAAACCTTTTCTCATTATCTTTTCTTCTTTCTAAGCATAGCAAAGTCTTTCTTAGTAAGTTTACCATCTTTGTCCATGTCTAGTTTTTTTCTATTTCCAGTAACTTTTTTGTTACCTTTCTTTTTTTTCATCATTTTTCCGTAATGTCCTGGCATTATTTATATCTCCTATATTTAGCTGTTTTTTTTGCAATCCCTTTCGGTTGTTTCACAAACTGTTTTCCCTTCTTTGTTCCTTGGCGTTTTGCTCTTGTCGTTGCCGCATACTCCGCAGATGATAGACTCTTGATAGCTTTCTCTGGCAAATATCTTTCCCCAGTCTCCGAAGACTTCTTGCCAGACTTCGTTCTCCATTTTTGTTTTCCCCATGCTTTTAAACTCCTTTGACTTTTTGCAAGTGCCATTATGTTCTTCTCCCTTTTCGTATAGCTTCTTTACCTTTTTTAAATATAGATGCTACCTGCGTCTTACCCATAACTTTTGCTCTTTGCTCTCCTACAGTTAGTATTTGTATTTTTCTTGCAAATGGTTTAGATATCTTTTTAACTTTTGCAACAGTTTTACGAGCATCAGCAGGAGTCGCAAACTTAATACCAACAGTATCTTTAGGATTCTCATCTGTGTAGAGCCTCCTTCCAGATCCTTTAGGTTTTTTACCTGTACCTACTTTAGGATCTCTTTTTTTTGCCATAGGATTTCATTTCCTTTATGTGCTTTTCAATAATATTACTTTGCTTTTTATGCAAAGCAGATGCTTTTTTCAAAGCCTTCGCAACTTTTTTTATTTTCTTAACCATGTTTGTACTTTTCTCTCCAATAATTTTTTCTTTCAAGTAATCTAACTTTGTATTCTAAATCACTTATACCTAAAAGTTTTTTAATAAAAGCTATCATTACTTATATCCTCCACCTGCAGCCTTATATCTTTTAGCTAGCATCTGGGCTTTTCTTGCACTCCATTGTCCAGGCTTACCACCCTTTGATCCAGCCATGATAGAGTTAAACATTCTCTTTCTCATGCCAGGCTTAGTGTAGTTGCCAGCTTTATTTACTGTGCTTTTCTTCTTCGCCATTTTTTATCTCCTTATAATCGTAGTCGTAACTACCTTCTTCATTTTCATCAGTTATCCATTTTGATGTATCTTCCACAGACCATATTCTAGTATTAACTAATCTATGTATAAGAGGTTTGCTAGGGTCAGCTGCCATAGATGGATCAAATATCCTTAGTCTATTGTTGGGTTGAATTGCATAGTTGCCATCGTCTAATTCTATTACATGTCCACATTTATGTTGATCTGGTTTTTCTGCATAGCCAAAATCTAATTCATTATAATCACCAGCACACCAATCAATTGTAAATAAATATGTACCTTCTCTTTGTTTCTTTCTTCTAGATGTGTATATCATTTTACATCCTTGTAATTGATAAAATCTAGTAACACTTATGTTATAACTAAAAGAATCCCATAACATTAATTCATTTAATGGTAGTTCTTTTACACCAGGTTTTTTACAAAATGCTGATATAGGTGCTCTCCACCATATACCACCATCTGTCATCATGTAATGAAACAAAGGCACTTGTTTAGGTATAGATGTAAATCCAAATACTACACATTCAAAGTATTTATCGTGTGAATCTTTTTGATCCCTAAGAAAATTACCACGAACATAACATTCTATTGGTGGGATATTAGCGTTAAGATACATTAGTTAGCTAATGGGTTAGAAGATTTAATTTTAATTTCTTCTATCTGTATCTTTAATAATTCTATTTCTTTTTCAAGTATTTTTACAGCAGAATCATCATGTGAATGGTCAAAGTCATGACTATGAGAAGTGTCTTTATTCTCTAATGCTGTAACTTTTTCTTCTAGTACAGCTATATCTGCTGACCAATCTTTACCACCAGATGCTCCTTCTAATGCATCTAGTTTAGTTACAATCTCACCATACTTTACAAAGCCACCACCTATTGCTGCGATAACCCCAAGTAATGCTGCTACACCTGCTAATTGATTTTTTATTTTATCCATTTTTTAATTGCTCCAGTTCTATTAGTATTTGTTTTTTCTTTAGATTTATTTGATTTAGTTTTTCATTTACAATAGCTATGGGATCTGTTGATGTATATGTAGCTAAAGTTCTATCTTCATATAGCTGTCTCAAATCCTGTATTTGTATTTGATCTAAATAAATATCTTTACTTTTATAGAAGGGTACATTATATAAATCAAGAGATGCCTGGTCACTTGCCATAGCATCTAATTTAATTATATTTTTTATTTGTAAATTTTTTGATATATCTTTTATATCTTTGTCAACTTTATCCATAATTTTCTCTAATTTTACAAGCCTTGGCTGTGAAGTAGCATTTGTTGTTCTTTCTTTCGATTGTATAGTTTTTTGCTTTGTATTATTTTCATTCTTAACTTCGGTAGTCTTAGCAGTTTTGCTATTGGGTTCTTTTTCTTTTTCATTTGATTCCTCTGTTAATTTAGTAGGTGCTTCTTCCACCATTTCTTCTTCAGTAAATTCTTCTTCAACTGTTTCTTCTGCTATTATTTCTTCTTCAATCATAGACTCTTCTTCCATAGCTATTTCTTCTATTATCTCTTCTTCCATGATCTCCTCTTCCATTGGCATCTCTTCAACCATCATTAGAACAGGCTCAAAACTAACTTCTTCAAACTCTTCTTCTAATATTTCCATAGAAGGCTCTTCAAAAAAAGTTATTAACTCTTCAAATAATTCTTCAATCTCTACAAATTCTAGTTCTTCAAATACTTCTTCTACATTTTCAAATATTTCTTCAATCTCTTGTACAATTGTAGGTGCTATAACTGCATCATCATAGGTCATAGTTACAGATATATTGTCTACATTTGGCCCACCTAAATATGCAGGTGCATTTGCATCTGTTGCAGATATATCTATGTTACCTGTGTATGACCCTGTACCATTATAAATTAATCTATCTGTAAAATTAGCACCATTTATACCAGTAACATCAGTTCTAATATTAGTATTTGATGCAAGTACATTACCTTCAGAATCTTTTATAGTAAGTTTGTTAGTAAATGTATCTGCATTACCTTGCCCACCCCAACACCCAGTGACGTTGCACTCGCCATTTTGTACTTCAATAGTTGAATCTAATGTTATTCCATTATCCAACATATTTTGAGTAATAGTATCAGAACTTAAATCAAAATCTTGATTAATAGATCCACTATCACCAAACTCTAAATCATAATTACTAGGAACATTATTTAATTCACAGCAATCATTTAATACTTGTACATCACCAGAGGTAGTCCAGTTGTTAGCATTACCAGTTTCAAAATTACCATTGGTAATTAAATTACCTGTAGTTATTTCTTCTGCTTTAACACCAAAAATAACTAGAGTTAATATTAAAAACGTAGCTAACCATTTCATTCTAATATTAATTTTTTAATTGATTTTGACCCATCAATATTTGATTCTAATTCTGCCATAGATTTTATACACTGGTACTTAACATTACTATTCGATTTTAATTGTCTTTTAGCTACACGAGATCCTTTTAAACACTCAGACATTGAATTTTGAATACGAGCTTCCTTAATCTCTCCGTTAATTATCATAAGTAAAGCTATGATCATTTCTGGCATTAGTGTGCTGCCTTTCCGTTTGCTCTGACTTTATCTTTTAAATCTTCAATATCAGCTAATGCTTTGTCTAATTGTTCTCTTAAAAATTCTATATTAACTTTATTAGTCATGTTCATCTCTTGAGTCTCCTCCATTTTTTCTACAGACTTATAAAGATCTTCCAATAAAAAATGTTGCTCTTGATCTACAGGTACTTGCTCAGATTTTTTAAGCAAATCATTTTCAAATAATTCTCTAGATGTCTCTAATGATACTAGCCTTGCAGTTAGTTCTGTGTATGCGAATACCCCAGCTGCAACGAGCACGATCAACGAGGCTACTGTCTTCATAGGCATCTGTACGGCTGCCTGTTCTGATATTTTAAGTGGTTTGTTTGACACTACCTAGGTGAACTCCATTCACTAATTTTTTTTGCTTTTTCTTTTTTAATCAATTGTTCTTCGTTATATTTATCCATTGCCTCTAATTCTGCTGTAATTTTTGCCTCTAATTCTTTATCAGCTTTTTCTCTATCTTTCATACGTTTAACATATGTATTATAGTCTGGTCTTTCATGATCATATTTAGACCATAGGGCCTCTGCTTCTTTACCTATCTTACCATCAATAGGACAAGGTGTACCTGCTTGTATCATAGATTCAAATACTCTCTCGTCTTGACATAGTATCGCAACAGCTGCTACTTTCATACCAAAGTCATTAAGTATTCTAGCTAGTTTTAATCTTTCACAATTCTTATCTATCGCATGTTTACCACCACTGATACCTATACCAAATGTTTGAACACCTAGTGACATACCTACAGCACAAACATCTTGTGTCATCGAATTGTATGAGGGTGCACTAGAACTTGGTGGAGCAGATCTAATATTAGAGTTAGTTGTATTACTCGTAGTGCTATTAGAACTAGATCCAGACTGGTACGTTGTTGTAGCAGTTGAAGTATAACCCCCCTCGATAGCAGTGTTAGATCCACTAGTATTTGTTTGTGTAGATCCTGCCATTACTGCTGCTGACATACAGCCAGAAAGTATTAATAATAGTATTAATAATGTTAAGGGGTGTTTCATATTTAAGTATTCTCTTCTATTCCTGTTATTTCAAAGCAACCAAATTTTATATACATACGATATTCGTTTACATCCACAGGGCCAATCTCTTGTATTTTTTTAAGAGATTCTGAATAACCTGCAACCATGCATTCATATTCACTATCAAATTCAAAATCGTGAAAATATGTGGGTAAACAAGATTCTGCTATATAAGAGCATAATAAAAAGGCTAATCCAAACTTCATCTATAACCTGGTTCTAAAAACAAAGCAATTAGTACTAAAAGTATTATTAATACTCCTGTAAAGTAATAGTTCATAATTAGTCCTCATATATTATTTTTTAAATTTTTTATTAGTTAATAAATTAGTAACAGATATTCCATAATTTCCACCCACTACTATAAAAATTAAATATAAATAAACCTCTGGTATATTTTTTAATTGTTCAAAGTAAAACTCAACTTTTGTTAACATTTCCATATCGCCATAAAATGTAGCATAAGCAAGTATACCTAAAGGTGCTAATATAAATGCACCTAATACTAAATCTAAAATTAATGACCCATTTCTTTTAGCTCTTTCATTACCAGTTTGCATTTCTTGTAACGCTATTTGATGTTTGCGTTCATTTTTTTCTGCTCTTCTAGTCATGAAAGTTCCTACAGCTTTAGACCCTAATCTAAATAGTATATTATATGGTATCATATTAATCTTTTTTTTGTTCCTCTAATTCTTTTATTTTTTTATTTGCATCTTCTAGATCCTGTGTAACATGCTCTAGTTTTTGCAAAGTACGTTTACTAGCACTATCCTTAGATTTACCAGCATCCTGTAACTCAGCAACTTCTTGCTTTAGGATTCTGACTTGTTCCTTATATTCTTGGATAATTTCCTGATATTCAGGTTTAGACATTAGTAGTGTATATTAGAATATTATAGCACCCAGGACAAAACCTGCAACTGCACAAATGACGCAGTGGTAGTATTTTTCCCATATCTCTTTTACTTTTATTTTTAATTGTTCCATCATGTTTACTCCTTAATTAAATAAACCTATTAATGTTAGTATTGTTGCACCTAAACCACCAAGTATAGCATATAATACTCTATCTATCTTGCCATGTAATTTATCTATATCTTCATGCATGTGTTTTAGATGATTATTTTTTATACTGCTGACCTCTCTTTTCAACCCTGTAATATATCCGTATAAAGATATAATGTGTTCATTAGTTGTTTTAGGTTGTTTAGCCATTAGTTTGCCATCCCACTATTTTTCATTTGGCTATACAAAGAATTTGGTCTTTCTTCTTTAGATTCTTTAATAGCTGCCATTATCTGGTTTTCAGATATGTTTAATTTTTCAAGAACTTTATCTTTGTGGCCAGTTTCAAATCCCATTATAGTTGTTCCTAATTTAGCTAATGATTCATTATCATTTGCATTTAATATAAAATCATTACCTAATTTTTGTTTTAAATAATCTGTATATCCTTCTTTATCAGTTCTAGAATATTTTTGACCTATTTCATCTACTGTCAAACCATCATATTGTTTACCTAATACATAATATCCTGCTCTTAAACCATTTTGTATATTGTTAAATTGTAATAAAGATTCTTGATCACCTCTATCTCTAACATTTCTAACACCAAAAAACAAATCTGTTTTTGGATTAGAATAAATTGCAAATGGGTTATTATCTGATTGTAATTCCATGTTTAATCTTTTTTACCAAATAATTCTTCTGTTTGCCCCTTGATAGCACTTACTATTCTAGGTATTACTTCACTAATCTCTGCACCTTCTTGATAATTTATTTCCATATTTAGTGCCTCACTATATTCATCATTTAGTTTTCTAAACTTTTTATTTAACTTTGTTAGCTTTTTATTTCTTTTCTCTAGGTCAATTGCACCTTTACTAAATTGAGAATACACTCCTCTTATTTGTTCTTGTACACCTTTTAATTTTCTTCTATATTCTAAACCTTTTATAGTTCTTAACCTAGATACATCTGCCTCTTCAATCTTTACACCTACAGTATTTAAGAATGCTAGAAGTTCTGATTCACTTCTTGCTAGTGTAGATTTATCTTCTCTAGCTTTTCTTATTCTCTCTGTAGAATATGATCCTGGTATAAAAGGAAAGTTAGGTATTAATCTTTTTAATGCAAACTTTGCTCTAATAGAAAAATCATCAAACTCAGATATACCTTGACCTTTTATTTTGTCACCTCTAAACAAATCAAAACCTAACATAGGGAAAAGAACTTCCCCAGCTATACCAAAATTCATCTGTAAAGGTTGTGGAACTAAAGGTATTGTTCCAGAATTTAAATCAAATATATCTCCACCTGGTACATATCTAGTTACATTAACATATCTAGCTTTATCTGTAGTAGGAATTTTTATATTTTTATGTGGTAAAAAAGGTAATCCACCTATCTTACCCTGTACTTCTTTTGTCATGGCTGCACGTTCTGCCTCTGGTGCACCTTCGCCTAGTATCTCACCTAAATTATTTAATGTGTAGCCTAGCACTGCATACTTAGCAAACTTCCAAGGTCTAACTACAGCTGTCTCTGCAAGTATTGGTATAACTCTATATGTATAAGCTAAGAAAGGTGTAGGCAATGACCTTAATGCATTTATACCTGGTGCTTGAATATTATAATCAATAAAAGATTTTCTTGCATCTTGTGCAGCTTGTAATTTATTATACCCTTTACTTTTTCTATCCATGTACAGAGCAAGTCTAAATATAGAATCTTCTAATGCGTAATAGTCAGATAGTTTCTGCAACCCAAGTTTATTCTTTTTAATCAGATCTTTGTATATAAAATCTGACATACCAACAGCATTTTCAAAAACATTTTTATTTGGATCTGTTTTATAATATGCTGGTATTACTTTATCTGGATCTAGAAGACCACCTGCTAGTTCTTGTTTTACATAGTTACTAGAAAATACTCCAAGATTACTTGCCTCTTCTAATATTTTAACAGACTTGCCTTTACTTTGATCATTAAATGCTTTTACTGCTGCTGGTAATAAACTAGCACTACCATCAACTAAATCTAATAAAACTAGATTACTAACTATATTATTTACATGGACAGTAGGATTCCATGCAGTTTTACTAGCTTTCCAAATTTGATTTAAATTTCTATATGCTTTAAAGGCAGGTTTACTAGGGCCTTCTACAGTTTTATTTATTTGAAAAATATTTTCGTATACTTCTCTAGGTATGAATTTACCTGCTAGAGCACCATATGTTTTTTGTATAGTTCCTGTTCTTGTAGTATTAGGAACCTCTACTAAATCTAATTTAGCTATTTCATCTGCTGATGGAGCAGTTTTAGTAAAAGTTTGCGAAGCTATATCAGCATAAAATTTGTATCTAGGTAAAGTTTGTGACATTAGTCTACCAGTTTCCATGATAGCAAATGCACCATCTTCTATCTCAGACATGCCAAGACGTTCTTGTTTTGTATATTCCCATCTAGCAGTAAGTACAGGATCATCTCCTTTACCAGCTTTAATTAAATCTTTTACTGCAGCATCTGTGGCTCTTACAGGCTCTTCAAATTTTTTAACTTGTACATTGCCAAATAATTCCCAGCCTTTATGTTCATTTACACGAATAAGTTTACCTGTATCATCTAGTTTAAATGCTTTAGTTTTACTATAAGATTTAACCCACTCATTAGGTGTCATAGTTTCAAGAACACCCCTAGCCCTTAATTCAGATCCTATCTTTGATAGATCTTTACCACCATAAGATCTTTTAATATATCTTTCTATATTTCTTAACGCAGTTTCTTCTGTTATCAAACCTGCATCAATATATAATTGTGTTATTCTAGTGATTTGATTTCTTGCAGTCTTAGCTATCTTTGCTAAATCTTTTGGAACTACATCAAATTTTATATCACCTTCTAATAAATTGTATAATACTTTTCTTTCGTCAGTGCTTAATTGATTTGCTCTTTGGTATATTCTAAAAAACTCTAATTCAATTTTATTTCTTAGACCTTGTAAATCTTTTGTCTCTAATTCTTTTACAACTTTAGGAACATTGTAACCATCAACAAACATCTTAGCTAGATAACTCGCTATACTTAGATCTTCTTCTACAGACATGCCTAAAACTTTAGCTCTTCTTTCTTTTACAAAATCAGGAACTTGAGTTTTCTTAGCTAATTTTACACCACCAAAACCCATCATAAAACCTAAAGCAGCTCTTGAAAATCTTTCAGTTATGCCACCTTTCTGCATGTCTTCTGGAATGTCCACACCAAATAAACTTTGATCTTCTGGTAAAGCAAATCCATATAATGCACCTGCTGCACCTGTACCAAACTCTCCAGCATTAGGCCCTGTACGAAAATACTGATCGTATTTAGCTCTAGCTTTTTTTGTGTATGCAGCTTTAACTCCCTCTACACCCTTAACTACTGGTTCTAAAGGTTTTACAAAACCACCTAATATAGTTTTAAAAAATTCTCTAGGGCCTCTTAATATAAAATTTTCGTTACTATCTTTATTAGGTAGTAAAGATTTAGGTCTTCCATCAACTGTTTCTATTTCTTTAAGTTTAAGTTTTTCCCTAACGATAGCATCTCTTTTACCTACACCTTTTATCTTGCCTTTTCTTCTACTTTTCTTTAATGCTTTTTCTGTGCCTACAAATACATCTTCTTCACCAGGTAATGCTATAGTTCTTTTTAAATTATCAGGTAGCTTTGCTAAATCTTCATCACTAAATTTTTGTTCATCTAATAGTTTAGTTACTTTTCTAAGTTTTGCAGCTTCTAAAGTCATTCCTATTAATGGAGATAAGACAGCACCACCTACAGCACCAGCACCTGCTTGTTTTACCCTGCTATCAAATATGCTATTTTCATCTACATAACCTAACGCACCTGCAAGTCCACCAGCCACACCTCCAGATAAAGCCATCTTATATAATGTCTTACCTCTTAATACAGGTATTAACCAAGTAGCAGGATCTAATATAGCACCACCAAAATAAGCTGCAGCTATTAGACCACCACCTTCACCTTGTAATGCTGCATTTAATTTAGCTTGTTGTGTTTTTAAATCATCATCCATGAAGAATACTTTTTCACCACCAGCGAATTGTGTAACTCCACGAATAGTATCTGTAAGTCCTAATACAAAAGCATCACCTATACCAAATTCTGTATCTGGATCTGTATACAATTTTGTAATAGATTGTTCCTGTTCATTTTCAGGTAACAAGTCATCAAACAAACCTTTTTCTTTTAATTCATATTTATCATCAGGTGTATCTGATAATTTAAATTCATTCTTTACAGGTAAATCTCTTTCTTCTTCAGGTAAGAGATCATTAAATATATTATTAGTCTTAGGTTTATTTTGAAAATCTTTTTCCTCTTCAGGTAAGAGATCATTAAATATATTTTCAGCCATAGCCTTAAATTAAAGTTGTCTTAATATAGACTCATTAAATGTTCCTAATTCAGTAAGTCTGTTTATTACTCTTTCTTTTGCCTGTTCTATTTTTTTAATTTTTTCATCTTCAGATAATGATGGGCTATCATTTATTTTAGCTCTAAAGTCTCTAAAGTCATTGATTAGTGTTGATGAAGATGCAGTAGCTGCCCCTGTAGTTACAGCTTCTCCTGCTGCAATTGGTTCAACTTTCTCTGTAACACCTATCTGACTAGTGTCAGTTGTATCAAATTTTTTACCATCCTGTGGTACAGCTTTAGTATCTTGTGTTACCTCAGTCTTAACTTCTTCAACAGTAGGAAATCCTGTAGGAAATCCTGTTATACCTTCTCTTTGTAATTCTTGATCTATATATTTAAGTCTTGCGTATTCATACTTACCTTTATTAAAACCTCCTGCTACAGCTTCATCGTAACCTTTTAATAACTCGTTCATCAACACAGCTTGAGGTGTATTTTTTGCAAAAGTTATTGAAGGTCGTCTTAAATCATCTACAAAAAATCCTGTGAAAAAATTAGATGCATTATTTCTTGGCACCCTATGATCATCAAAATTATATATAGTGCCTCCACCTTGAATCTCTTTTAGTGATGGTATAGATGCAGTAGTCATTTGTTTTACTCCTACTTCAGCAATGTCTTCTCCTTCATTTGGAAAAAACATTTTAGTCATATTCATAGACCCAAAGCCACCTTTAAGATTATTAAATTGTTCTGTTATGAATGCATTATTTTCATCAAATGTTTTAGTTCTCTCTCTCTTTCTTTGTGTTATTGTAGATTCTAATTTAAATTTATCTTCATTGCTTAAGTTACTTACACTGTCTACAAAGCCTCTACTGTTTACATCACTTAATGTTATATTCTGTGCATCTGCATAGTTAGCATAGACTGGAGATAATTCAGTAGCTATATAAGATATGTTAGCAGATCTCTTTTTTTCATCTGCTATAAAATTAGGTTTGTCTACATTAAAATATTGATTTCTTGCCTGTAAAATAAAATCTCTATTAAGTTCATCTTGTGCTGCAGTATCTGCTACTTTTGCTGAAAGATAACCTGTTGCTATACCTCTAGCTGCTCTTCCAAAATCTATCGCCATTATTCAGTCTCCTCTGGTTTAGTCATTAAACCTTTTTGTTTTACTTCTTCTTTAATTTCTTTTGCAACTTTTTCAGCTTCAACATTTAATCTAACAGCTGATCTAATTTCTTTTTTATTTGTAATATCATCCATAGACATTTTAATATTCTCAACACCTGCGATAACACCTATAGTTGCAATCATCTTCATTACAGGTTCTGCAATTATAAAAGCTACATCTGGTGAAAATTTACCTTTTAAAAATCCACCAAATAACACAGTTCTACCTATGGCTTCTACAGGCACACCTGCGTCTAACATAGCTATAATTTGTTCAGCAAACTCTGGCTCTGACATTCTATTCCATAAATGATCAGCAGCACCATCTGTTGTTACATATTGAGCTGGGTGTTCCCATGGGTAATTACCTGGTTCATCTGTTAATGATTGTCCAGGGATTGGTGTATCAAATGGGTTACCTATTCCTTCTCCAAATTCATCCATAATATCTCCTTATACTATTTTTCTTTTTCCTACTACTGTTCTTGCAACTTTATATTTATCAGAATAGTATTTACCTAATCTTCTATCCCATGCAGCATATAGTGTTTCAGGATTTACTGTTTCTGCGTAACCCCTACCAGTGTTAGCCATACCAGGTCTAACTGTACCTATTGCAAATTTTTGAAGTCTAGGTGCTGTTACTGATGTATCTATTAATTGAAAATCACCCTTACCACCGCCAACTTCTTTTGTAAATAAACTATCTGTAACATCAGTTACTACTTTTGTAACACCTGTAGGTATACCTAGTGTTTTTCCTACCCAATTTACTGCCCCTTTAGTTGCTTTTCCTAATATATCTCTAATCATTATTACTCCTATAAATCAAATCCAAATTTACCAATCAATTGATATAGTGCATCTTTGGATGATTGATCTTGTAATTCAAAAGCTGTAGATCTTTCCATAGCTGCCATAGCTAAGTTATGATTTCTATTTTCCATATTCTCTGAAGAAGTATTAACCCAAGATGCTTCGTCTCTCCACTGTTGCCATAATGATGATAGGGCCCAGTTAGATAGGTTTAATACATTTTGTGCATTAGTTTGATTAGCAGCATTTATTGCAGCTGTATTAGCTGTATTGATTGCTCTTCTCCAGACCACATTTGATTGGTCTATTTCTTTTTGATTATTAACATTAAACTGTTGTCTTTGATTCTCTAGTGTTGCATTGTATTGATTTAAACTAGCTTCTCTTTTTGCATTAGCTTCGTTTACTGCAATAGTATTCTGTGCATTCAATGCATTAATTTTACTTGTCTCTGCTTCTGCAAATTTATTCATCGCATCTAATCTAGCAGAATTTTGTTCAGATATAGTTGCACTTAGCTTGTCATAAAATTGATTGACTTGATTTTGACTAGATGCATTAAATTGAAATGCAGCATTTGCAGCTGCTTGATCTGATAATAAAAATGTTTGTCTTGTTTGTAGGTTTGCTAAATTAGCTTGTTGTTTATTAGACAAGTTAGCCATATCCATTTTAAGATATGCTTGTGCATTAGTGATATTTGCTTGTTGATTATTAGACAAGTTTTGAAATATCATCTGCTTATATGTAGCAGCATCAGCTGCAGCTATTGGTATAGCAGATTGCATGATACCTTCTGCTAGTGCTTCAGCAGCCATTGAACTTGCACTTAGACCTCTATTGGCCATTGCAGCTTCAGTAGCTTTTGCAGCACCTCTAGCCCATACTGGTAAAGGATTACCAGATGCTAAAGCTGTTGATACTTCATTTTGTAAACTTTCTAATTGACCTTTTACTGTAGCATCAGATGTGATAGTACCCTGTGCAGCAGTCATAGGTTGAGATACAGTACCAGTTGCAGCAGTCACTGTAGGAATATTTGAACCAACAGTTGCAGCAGTCATAGTTTGAGCAGCTTGTGCAGTTGGTGTTGCAGTTGTTGCAGCTGTTAATGCACCTGGTGCAGCTATAGTTGGTGCTGCTGAAGTTGTAGGTATTGATGCTGCTAAACCTGTGCCTGGTGTTTGTCCAGATACTGTTACTGCAGCTTGACCAGGTTGTCCTAATAACTCTGGTGCTGACGCTTGTTGTAACTGTGGATTAATAGTTGTACCTTTAGGTAAACTAGGTGTACCAGCAGCCAAACTTTCTATTAAACTTACGGCTTTAGCACTTCCTGTTTGCTCTGCTTGAGCAGGTGCTATAGTACCCTTTTGTAGTTTTACTTCATCTGGTGTTGCCATTATCTCCCCTGTCGATTATATTTTTTTTGCATTCTTTTTTCTTGTTTGTTTAAATTTTTTTTATGTCTTCTTGGTCGCTTCCTAGGTTTAGGTCTCTCTTCAAATGACTTAAACTTTTTAGCCATTATGGTTTAGTTGGCCATGTAACATTATTACATTTGTCAACAGTATCTTTACCTTCAGGTAAATCTCTTAATTCTTGTCTGTATGTTTTCATGTCATCTGACATAGTAACATCAGATAAAGCATAGAAGTCAGTCTCAGCTAACAGTTGATTTCTTCTAGATCTAAGAGTAGCCTGTGCTCTGCCCAGGGCACCATCTGCCCATGCTTGTTCTTCAGCATCTCTAGCAGCTTCTTCTTCAGCTGTGAACTGTACCCTCTCACCATTTATATTATGATATCTTGGCATTGTTTCTCCTTATTATTACTAATTAATTCCGTATAAGCAAATATCTCCAGCGTCTATGTTGCCAGAACTCATTTTAAATTGTACTGCATCTATTGCTGAAGTTGTATTACAATAACCAGCAACATGACATGATATACAAAATGGATCACCATCATTACTCACATAATTTGTACTTGATATAAAATGTTTTACAAATGTAGTAGAACTTGGATTAAATAAATGCATTTGTCCACTTCCACATTCATCAGCGTCAAGTCCAATTTGAGATGCAACAGTTAAATTTTGAAATGCTGTTGATTGTGATAAATCTTCATTATCAGAATGAGTAAGTGTTGTAGAAGCACCATTTTCTTTATGATAAGCATAAAAAACAGTTGTAGTTTTAGTCACATTATAATTAGAGCCTGTATCTGCTGAAAAATTAACTTGAAGTTCACTAGCAGCAGATGGATGTATATTTTTAAATGTAAATATATATTCTTTATAGGTATTATCCAGAACTACATCACTACTTCCATCAACAAAACTTAATGTACCAGAACTAGAGGCTGTTAGTTTTTTTATAAAAGTCATAGCACCACTAGTAACACTACCAAATGCAGTTGCATTCTTTACTCCATTATTATTTAGTTTAACTATGCTCATTAACTATCCTTAATTCCATAGAGTTTTATTGTACCAGCATCTATATTACTTGGACTAAATTTGAATTGAACAGCATCTACTGCAGATGTGGTATTTCCATAACCAGCTACATGAAAGAAATAATTTATATTACTATTCATAAAATTTGTTCTTGCCATAAAATGTTTTACAAATGTCGTTGATGATGGATTAAATACAAATAAATCTCCACTTAAATTATAATCATTTTGAAGACTATCAAATCTATCTGATAAAAGTTGAAATCCTGTACCTTGTGCTAAGTCTCTACCTGTATTATATGTTAAAGCAGCACTACCTCCACCTTCAGAAAGTCTACATTCAAAACAAGTTGATGTTTTAGTTACATTATAATTACTACCAGTATCAGCACTAAAATTAAATTGAAACTCTGCTGCTGAGTCTCCACTTCCTGATGGGTGACAAGCTATAAATTTAAATAAATACACAGGATATGTGTTATCAAAAACAACATCTGAACTTCCATGAACAAAAGATATTGTAGAATCAGAACTAGCTGTAATACTTTTAATAAGTGTCATAGCACCTGCAGGAAAACTAGCAGCACTTGTTACACTACTTAAGCTATTATTGTTATATTTAACTAACGCCATATAATTTAATTGTTCCTGAATCTATGTTGCCACTTGACATTTTAAATCTAATTCTTGTTATTGCAGTTGTGGTATTAAAATATCCTGCAGCAAAGTAATCTGAAGTATAATCATTTCCATTATAACTATTAATTCTACACATAAAATGTTTTGTAAAATCTGTAGAACTTGGCTCAAATAAATGTAAAGTTCCAGAGCAAGACTCATCATTTTCATTCCCTACATAGTGAGCAACATCTATAAAACTTGTTCCATTTCCTTGATCTAATGAGGTCAATTGATCTAATGAAGCAGAATCAGACTCAGCATTGTATGCTTGAAAATAAACATTAGTTACAGTTTGATTATAATTAGTGTTTGTTCCTGTATCAGCTTGAAAAGTAAAATCAGTTTGATTAGTTGCTGGATGAATATTTATAAATTTAAAAATATATTCTTTATAAGTAGAGTCTATTCCAGAAGTAAAATCTATTGTACTTGAACTACTAGCAGTTGAAGTAGAGATAAGATTTAATGCCCCACCACCTACACCACTGGGTGTACTTGTGATTGCCGATAGGGAGTTATTGTTAGCAAACTTGAGTGCCATGCGTTACTCCTACGTATCACCTAATCTAATAAATCTAAATCCTGTCATAATTTCAGTTGAACTACCATAAAAAGTTACATTACTTGAAGGAGGATTAGTTGGCCCAATATTAAATTTTATTTTTACATTTGTTGTATTTGAAACATCAACTATCGTTTGTACTGTACCTTGAAATTTATCTGGTTCAGAAGTTCTAGGATTAAACCATTTTCTTGCTCTATTTTCAAAAGTTGAGTTATCTGTTGTGATGTCTATAGAAGCATCAAAATCATCTGTTGAGGATGTTGCACCTGTAATTTCAAAAGTTACTAAATAAATTCCTGTTGCACTAAAAGAAAATACACCACTTGATTGAGAAACATTTGATCCAATAGCACCATAAGAAGCAGTTGCATTCTCTGAAATATTTGAGGTGATAAAATCATCTGTTGAGTTTGTTCCAGACTTATTAGATGTTAATAAAAATTCTTGTGCATTTGTTATTCCACCACCACCAACTAAACTAGCATCTACTCTTTTAAGAGTACCAGCATCACTAACTAAAAATTCATCGGTATCTGCTGGTGCAGTGCTTAGTTCTGTTAATCCTGATATTAGGTCATTCTTAATCTGTGCAGCACCTACAGAATCATCTGAGGGCGTACCCACATTTAAAGTATCACCTAATAATATTATAAAATCAATTACATCATTTGTAACTAAGTTACTAGCAAAAGTAATTGTTGCACCAGAGATAGTAAAAGAACTACCTGGTTTTTGTAGAATACCATTTAAACTAACCAGCATGTGATTAGCGTTCTCTGGCTCCACATTAGTAGAATTAACTTGCATAGTATATGCTGCCTGTCCGTTTACCACGGATATAGCATCACAAACTTGAAAGTTTCCGACTACTGGTTGTTTTCCTATATATGCCATTTATTCTCCTTAATTAATTTTATCTTGCATTGTTTGGTATACCATTAGAATTTGTAAAGGGTGATTCTGCGAAAGCCATGTAGATGTATGTTCCACCAGAACCATTAAATAACTCAGCAGTTGTTGTAACTTTAAATCCATTAGATAAAAAATTTATTCTTTCTCCATCTGTGCTTTCTGCATTACTTAAATTTGGGTTTAATCTTTCTCCTATTGGATTACTAATTGCTCTTTTATTATCAACTATAACCCAATTTTGAGTAGCACTACTTTTTTTTATCATAACAAAAGCTGGTTTAAATCCTGTATAAACAAATGTTCCATCAGCATTTCCATTTCCTGTATATTTTCCAAATTTTGAGTAGCCTTTGACACCATGAAATATATATCCAACATAAGTGCTTCCTGATTTATTTACTTCTCCCTCATCACTTAATGTAATAACAGAAGTTGTTGGTTCTGTATTATTAAACATATACTGATCTGTAGCTTCTGCAGCAGTTGAATTTAGATGTAAATGTTTTGTTGCACCAACGTCTTTATGATAAACAACCCAATTCCTATTTGCACCAGCTCTTGTTCTAAGAATCATCATTTCAGGTTTTTGGGATAACCCGTGTCCATAAGTATCTACAGCAGTTGTTCCTGAATAGGTAATAATACTAAATCCAGCAGTAGTATTAGCACTTACATTTGAGGTTTCTGTTCCATTTGAGTTTGATGATGCAGAGCCACCAGCTAACCAATTCCATGCTACATAATTTTCACTACTTTTATTAACATCGTCTTGACTACTACTTCCCTGTGTAAGTGTAAATCCATCACTATTAAAAGCTGATACATAACCATTTTCTTCTGTACTAGCTTCTACATCAGTAGAATTTGATTTTAATGATTTACTAACTCCCCTTACAGAATCAAATATTTTATGAGGATCGCCATCACTTCGATTTTTTATCCACACCCAGTCAGGCTGGAATCCCACACCTGTTACACTTCTTCCAGAACTTCCATTACCAGTATATATTAATGTATTAAAATAAATTGTTGGATCGTCTATAGTTGTATAAGCCATTATCCAAACTCCGCTAGGTTTTTTGTGTTAATACTATAAAATCCGCTGGGTACGGAATATTCAAAGTTTCCATAGCCATTAGCATCTGAGTTGCCTGATGAAATTGAATAAGATGGTGAACCAAAATTTACTTGCCAATTTGAAGTTGCACTTGAACTATTACCTGAAAAATATGGAAATATAAAAACATCATCAAAAGTGCTTGGTAAATCAACTGGTGTAGAGTTTGGTGTATCAGTTCCATTTACAGAAAATTGTATAGTTTTAGTGCTACTATCTAAATCTAATGCTACACCTACAATTTGACCACTTGATAAAGTTGCAAAAAATCCATCTGTATCTGTACCATCAACAGTTTTTCTGCCACCAGGCCCGTATAAAACAACACCAGTAGTTTCATCATAAGGTGTGCTATCATCCCAATCTTGATTTTCAGTTACAACACCTATAAAAGCATTTTGACCAGAAGTTTCATTTTTTGCTTCAAAATACCATTTACCTTTTGTTAATCCAAAAGTAGCTGGAATTGCTGTCCAAGATCCAGGAAATACACCTTTTAGATTTCCTTCTGATAAAGTTATAGATGCATTACCTTTAACTAAACTATTTAATGTTGCAAAATTATTTGTACAAGTATCAGTAGATTGATTTACTGCAGCAATATTAGTAAGGTTCATATCATTATTGTTGCCAGATACATCAGCACCTAAATCTGAACTATCTTCAAAGTCTAAATAAAATCCATTATTACCAAATGTCAATCCTGATACATCTATTGGTTTCCATATATTAGGGCTATCAGAATCAAATTCTCCGAATGAAGTTTGATCTAGTTGTTGTCCATCAATATAAACCATTTCTGCAAAATAAGCAGTAGCATCTTGAGTAACATTAGAGTCTTCTAGGTAAGTAAAAAATTTAAAAGCTCTTCCACTTGTATTAGTGTAACTATCTAATCCTGATGATGGATTACTAGAACCAGAAAAACTTGTTTCCTCTACACCATTGATATACATCTTACATCTATTTGCAGCTGTTCCTTGTGAACTATCATAAGCAACTACAATATGATACCAAGCAGAAGGATCACGAAACTTTCTATCAGTTACTCTTTGCCAAACTGTTTCTCCATCAGATGCTCGAGTCTGTCTCCAAATTAAATCGTCTTGATTAAATTCTAATTTTTCTTCTCCATAAGTTGAGCCTGAACTTACACTAAATATTTTAGAATTACTTGCACCTATATCTGCTCTTTTAACCCAAACTGAAAAAGTATATTTATCAACATTAGTAGGGGTGCCTTGTGTTACTTCACCTTTTGGTTGGTCAGCTTTATTTGTTCTTACAGAGTTAGCTACATCATAACCAAAACTTGGTGTGCTTGGTGCTGGATATAAAAAACTATTTATTGGCATTAAGCCTCCAATACTGGAAGTTCACCTAATGGTCTTGTTGTAGATCCATCCTCTTGTTTTGTGTATGTGTATAAAGTCTCTAACGCTGGTGTATCTGCAGCATTTGTGATAGCTGTTTCCATCTCAGCACATTTAGTTCTTACTGCTGCTCTATGGGTTGTAATTGCTGATGGTACTGCTGTACCTGCATCTGCTTTTCTAATTACATACCAATCTGTATCTTTTAATATTCCTGCAGCTTGTTGTTTTATTGTTCTAATTAATTTTGTTTTTAAACCTTCAACTTTTACATCACCTACATCTTTACCTTCTGGTATTTTATTATCTGTTTTATCTTGATCAGTATATAAACTATCAGCATGTGGTTTAGCTGTAGCTGTACCCCATGATCTAGTTACTTTACCACTATCAAATGTATATGATTCGTCAGTATTAACATACCATTTACCATCTTTATAATTTGTACTATCAGTTTCAATTTCATAAATACCTATAGCTTCTTTCTCATCTTTAGTCCATTTGTAAAATATATCTTGTGGGTATTGATTATTGTTTAATACAAATCCTTTAGGACTAGTAAATATTTTTGTAATAGATCCTGATTCTACTAATGCGTACATAATTCTCCTATGATAATGTTAATGCTTGGTTTCTACCAACTTCAATCCATTTAGATCCATTATATCTAAATACAAATACATCACCTAGATTAGCTGTTGTTGTTAATGTTGGGGCTGTATCTGAGGCAAATTCATATACAGCGTTAAATGTTAAAGTTCTCGAACCTGTTCCATCTTGTATTACAAGTATTGATATAAACTGACCAGTGGTACTATTAGTAGGAGCAGCTAATGTTCTATTACCACCTAAAGTTAATTTACATACATCTTGTGTTGAAGCATCCCAAGTAACTGTTGCTTGGTCTGTAAGTGTAGCTTCACTATAATTTAATTTAGCAGACGTAATTAAATCGTCAGCTATATCTGAAGCTGTTAATGCTTTTGTATTTGGTTCTTGCCCAATATAAGACATCTTACGTTATCTCCATTATGGAAAGTGTTCCTGATAGTTTATCTGCTACAGAGCAATCTATCTTGATTTCATCTGTTGCTTCTAATACAACCTTACCACCTGATAATAATTCAAGTGAACTTCCTGCAGGAATATTAACATCCTTAACAAGAAATGATGTGCCGTTTGCAACGTCATTAGCACCACCTCTGTTACCTGTATCACTAACTAATTCTACCTCTGCAGTTACTGCTGAAGTATTAATATTAGTAAGGATTAGTCCAAGAACAACTGTAGTTGTACCTGAAGCACAAGTATACATTTTGTAGGGTGTACCTGCTGAGTTTGGTTCTGCTGCAAATGTTACTACCTTAAAAGTATTTGCCATTTATTTTCTCCTATTTACTTATATATTATATAGCTATTTTTTTAAAAGTCAATGATTATTATCCAAGAGCTATAGCTAAAGCTGTTGGATCATCTGTACTAAATCCTGCACTAGATAGATATGTCTTAACATCTGTTAATGCCACCTGTTTCATAGTACCAGCATCATTTGCAACTAATCTATCTGCATCTACTAAAGTTGTGGAACTAGCTGATGTATCTCCATCTATTATATTTATTTCACTAGCTGTAGATGTAACACCATCTAAAATATTTAACTCTGCAGCTGTAGATGTAACTCCATCTAAAATATTTAATTCAGCTGTCGTAACTGTCGCACCATCTAATATCTCTAGTTCTGCCTCTGATATACCTGCAGATCCAATAGTTACTGTTCCTGCAAAAGTTACATTAGCACCACTAAATGTCATAGCGGTTGTAGGTGTAGATCCAGATTTAATTACTAGTTCTCCACTAGAATTTGTTAGACTACCAAAAGTCGTGCCATCATCTTTAAGTGTGACATCTGCTCCACCTGCATCTAAAATAATATCTGCTGTAGCGTCTAAAGTAATATCTGCACCTGAATCTATCTCTGCAATAACTGGTGTTGTTAAAGTTTTATTAGTTAGTGTAGCCGTTGAAGCTGTTGATACTAATCTAGCATCACCACCAGTGCTTGGTAGGGTTAAAACATTATTAGCACTTTCTGAGTGTGGTGCAGCTACTATTTGCTGACCATGAGAATTGTTTTCACAATTAAGCTGAAGAGTACCTTGATTAGTATTACCTTTAATAGTTACATGTCCTGTACCATTTGGTGCTAATTCAATATCTGCATTTGATGTAGTAACAATATCTTGACCATTCATATCAAGATCACCACCTAATTGTGGAGAAGTATCTTCAACCACATTTGATATTGCACTTGATGTAGCAAGTCCTGCAACTACTGCAGATCTTGCAATTTTTTTAAGACCACCACCTGAAGTATCTACTGCTAAGAATACATCATCATTAGCAACTGTAGATATTTCTGATAATGAACCTACTGCTATTGAATTAAAATTTGTACCATCTGCAACTAAAATATTACCTGAAGTATTTGTACCCATAGTAATATCATCACCTGATACTGTAAGATCTCCAGAGATAGTTAAATTTCTAAGACCAGTTAAATCTTTATTAGAGTCTACTATAACTGCTTTTGATGCACTTACAGTTCCTGCCGTAATACCATCAACTAAATTTAATTCTGCTGCTGTTGAAGTAACTCCGTCTAGTATATTTAGTTCAGCAGTTGTGGATGTTACCCCATCCATAATATTTAATTCTGCTGCCGTTGCAGTTACACCATCAAGAATATTTAGTTCTGCTGCAGTAGAAGTTACACCATCTAATATATTAAGCTCTGCTGCTGTTGAAGTTACACCATCTAATATGTTTAACTCAGCTGCAGTTGATGTAATAAGTGTACCATCTAAATTAATGGCATCAACATTAGCTGTGCCATCAACAAATAAATCTTTAAACTCAAGAGAGGAAGTTCCTAAATCTATATCATTATCTGTAATGGGTACGATAGCACCATCTTGTATTCTTAACTGCTGTACAGCAGCTGAAGATACTTCTACATAAAATTCTAAATGATTATTACTTGTATCTACAAGTATTTTATTTAATGCGTCTGCATCTCTAAGTGTAGTAATAGGGCCACCCTCACCTGCTGTTCCATCATGTGAGTGTCCTGTTGTTGCGTTAAACGCAGCCAATACTTGGTTAAACTCATCATTAGAATGAGCTGCAAGTATAGTATCACCTGTTGTGAAACTTGACTGTCGTGCTGAATAACCTGCCATTATCTTCTTCCTCCTGGGGTAAATTCTAATTGAAATCCTTTAACTGAAAATGAGTCTGCACTGTTTTGATCATCTATTTGTAATGCTACTGCAAATCCAGATCCTTCTACTGATTGTCTTACTAACGGAACACCTGATGCATCATATAGTGAACTACCATAAACGGCAGCTCCATACTGTCCAGCACCACCTACACTAGGTAGTGAAATCTTTGCTGGTTGTGGGCTATTCTGGTCATCATAATTATATCTAAGAGCTAAGTTTGCATCAATAGATGTTCCTTCACCTTCATAGTTTAAATTAACTCTTTGCATATGTTTTCTAACACCTGGATCCCCCATTACCATATCAGGTGATCTATATACTGCTTGAATAGTAGTTGTAGTTGCACCTGTAGCAAAAGTATTTCCTGTTTCCATTTTATAGATGAATCCATCATAACCACCAAATACTTGTGTCTCAACATTACTGATAAAATCTGAATCTGCACAAGCAGGTTTAATACCTACCATATCTGCATATTCAAATCCTATTTGTCCTGTATTAGGGTTATTTTTTAATACACCTATAATTCCTTTAGATGATAACTGTCCTACAGCATCAACTGGATAGAATAATCTATATTGTGATTTATCTCTAATAACTAAAGATGTTATTCTATCTAATCCTATATCATCAATTCTTGATTGTATTTGTCTTGAAATAGATCCAAGTTCAACGTCACCAATTCTGGCCGTACCAGCAATAGTTCTTAAACCATCTGGTGCTAAAAATATTACATCACCACCAATCTCTTGAATGCTACCACCATCTCTACATCCAATATTTCTTGTAACTTCTTGGACTGCAAAGTTACTTGATGATGTACCTGTTAATTTATAAATTCTATCTTCACAAAATACTATTAATTCATTCCTAAATACTTTTAATCCAACAACAGTTGAGTCAACTTTAAATGATCCTGCACCACTAGCAGTTGTAAAATTATCTTCTTCAAATGGTACACTGAATATAACTTCTTGTGAATTACTTGCACCAGCATAAAACATATGGTTTTGAAATGCTTTTACAAATTTAGGATTAGTTGGAGCTGTACCACCACCTGTTGCATTTACAACATCAACTGCAAAACTAGAATTAATTATCTGTGCAGGAGAATGCCCTGTTGCAATAACTAATTTATCAGTTCCATTAAAATTAAATTTTTCAAAATCGTATGCTCTAGTAGATGTGCCTAATCCAGTTGTTAGGGTTGTAAAACTACCACTAGTTGTACCTCTGTGTATATCACCACCTCTAGCTGCAATAATTTGCCCATTAAATATTATAGAGCAATCTACTGTTAAACTACTATTACTAGATCCTTGTGGAACAATTGTAGTATTATATTGTGCAGTACCACTGACACGTCTGTAACCACCTTTAATATCAGGTTCAAAGTTTTGTAAGATAAGTGCTTCACCAGGTTGCATTGAGAATACATCTTTATTCAATGTCAACCCACCAGCACAACTTACCACGAATGGTGATATTAAATCAGTAGTTGGCATAAATTAATCTTCTTTTTCTTTTATTAAAAGTTCGTTTAATCTTTCTTTTTCTTTTGTTGTAAGAGGCCCAAATGTATCAGAGTTCTCTTCTTTAGTTTTTAATATAGCTAAATCATTTTTTTCTTTACGATTTAATTTAACCATCATCGTTTCTTCTGGTTCATTATTAAGACCATTCTCTCTTTGTCTTTCAAATTTTTTTTCAGAATATCTTACATTATCTTCTGGTTCTTTTAATTTTTCACCTTTAAAATTTATAGCCATTAAGCAACTCTGCCTCCTATATTAGTAGCAATACTTTCTGCAATTGTATCACTACGCATGTAATCATTTTTAGTAGCATAATCTACTTTTAATAATCTAAGTTTTCTTTGAAAATCTCTATCTGCTAATTGTGCATGTTGTGGATCTGATCTAAGCATATATGTATAATACTTTGCTCTATCTACAATTAATGTTCCAAATCTATCAGGTAGACTCATGTTATCACCATGTGCAGATAAATCTGTATGTGTAGTATAATAATCATAAGCTACTGTGTATTCACTAGTATTTGGTCTTGGACTTACACCAAATGCAGAATGATCAGGTAATATGTAAACTCTTATAGGTGCTGAATAATTACCTTTGTTATTTGTATCATCAGTTACTTTATAAGTTTGTAAATAATTATCGTATGATATATAAACTAATTTTCTAAGTGCTATATCATTTCTAGATATTCTTACATAGTCTACATCAAGTTGAACACTAGGTGCTTCTAAATAAATAAAAGAAGTTTGTGCTGTTGCTGTAAATGTAGTATTTAAAATAAATCCTTCTCTAAAATTAGTTACAGCTGCTGTAGTATTTAAATTTTGTGTACCACCTGCTGATGTTCCAACTCTTACAATTAGTCCAGTGCTAGAACTATTTGGACTTAAAACTCTAACTTGTATTTTATATTCTTTATTAACTGTAGTGCTAATAGCTTGATAAGCTGCTGCATCATTTAAATTTAATCTACCATTACCACTAGAAGTATAAGATGGTGATCCATCTCCAGTTGTCCAACTATTTATATTAGATGTAAACTCACCATTAGTTACTAATTCTGTTGGTTTAAGAACAAATGAATCCATATCTGCTTTTCTAAAATCAGCTGGAAAATTATATTCATTATCACCAACAAATAAATTTTGTGTAGTTCTAGTATATAATAATGGTATCTCACCTGTCTCATTATAGATATCGTGAATACCTTTATTTACAAAATCTTTAACTGCAGTTTGTATACCTCTACTAGAGGCAAACGTACTTGAAGTTAATTCTGTTTCGTTAAGTTCTCTAAGAACTCTGTTTGTCAGTGTTAGGTAAGTTGTTGCCATGTTGTAATAAATTTAAAATTTTATCTAGTTTTTGTTCTTGATCATTAATTCTTTTTTCTAATTTAATAACCCTCATAGTATTATCAACTGGCCCCAATGGGATAATTCTTTGTCCTGTACTAGCTTTAGTTTTTTTTGTTAAAT
>VTLG01008757.1_pt1 | contig 42774 bp, 28 predicted proteins | sample 4694571 | NCBI WGS metagenome assembly VTLG01 (sample SAMN12604809, study PRJNA352737) | marine metagenome | biome: ENVO:00000447; feature: ENVO:00000209|ENVO:00000569|ENVO:01000036; material: ENVO:00002151; isolation source: viral sequences binned using virsorter ...
GCGTGATGCGGTTGCTTATCCCCTTGGAAAATACAACCCATTTCCTGAGCAGCATGGATTCGTTTATTGGGTGGGTGCTGATGCCATTGCTGATTTTTCCACCCTGTCTGCTAAGGTGGCATTTGCAAAGCAGGTTTCCCAGTTGGTAGAATTTGAAGATGCCAAAGGAGCAACCCAACTTAAGAAGGACCTCAACGCTTTCATCCGTGACGGTGAAGAGGTAGAACCCGAACTCTTCGCAAATTATCAGTTGGTTAGATTATGGAAATTGGTTCAGTCCATTAAGGAGGATGCCATGAACCTGATCGGATTGAACACAGGCGGCATAGACTCATGGATCGGATCAACCCCTGTGGACTGTGAAGGGTATGTGATGCACACTGAATCAGGATCATGGAAATTGGTTGAGCGTGAGGTGTTCAGTCATTCAAATTTCAAGATGGGAATTCGTTAGACCTTATGGGAGGGGGTGCGCCCTAAAAGACACCCAACCGTAAACCCTATTCGTTTTTATCATGTCCATTGAAGGCGCAATCTACGCTCTGGAATTAGCAACCACTGCTGCTGAGGTCCAAGAGGTGCTTGATTTTATAGATCAAGAGTTGAACTGATCGCACCCCGACAACTGAATATTATACCATAGCACCCCACCAAGGGTGCTTTTTTATGGGCACTGTTCGTTCGTGATCTGGCAGTGATGCCCGTTTTTTGATGCCCTTATATTAATCGCGATGGATCCCCTAAGCTATAAACGACCCAGATCGACCTTTATATATTGATTTCATAAAAATTTCGCCGCTACTATATACAGTCAGAAAAGGTCGAATAGAATCTATCTTATGAAAAAAAATCCCGCAGAAAATTTTACATCCGTAGAAATCGATCCAGTATCAGGTGAATATTATACAGTAATACCTGAATGGATCATTAATGAGTATGGTTGGTATGAAGGAACAGAATTAAACTTTCGTATTGATGAAGGCGATATATTTTTAGAGGAGAGAGAATGAAGACATATCACATATACCTAGAAAATAAGTGTTTATTTAAGAATTTGGACGAAAGGGAGTTTAAGGTTATATGGGATAGATTATATCATTCATATTGGGACGGAATAACATATAGTGAATTGGTGGAAGAACCGAACGAAAAATATATCGAAAGTTCTTATTGACAAACCATATATAAACTGATATAATTGACTTGTAATTACAAAACACTATGGCTAAAGGATTTACTGTCAAAGCAAATACTCCTAAACCCAAGAAGCAACAAGAACCTGAATGGGATTATGCTAAGGCAAAAGAAATGATTAAGGGGAAGACAGTAGTATTCTGTCTACCTGGTAGAGGTGTATCATATACCTTTTTAAAGAATTTCGTACAACTATGTTTTGATCTAGTACAGAGTGGTGCTAGTATTCAAATCTCTCAAGACTATTCATCAATGGTGAATTTTGCAAGATGTAAATGTCTTGGAGCAAATGTTCTACGTGGACCTGATCAAAAACCTTGGGATGGCAAGCTCAAGTATGATTATCAATTATGGATTGATAGTGATATCGTATTTACTGCTGAAAAATTCTGGCAGATTGTATTAATGGATAAGGATATTGCTGGTGGTTGGTATTGTACAGAAGACGGAAAGACTACATCAGTTGCTCATTGGTTAGATGAGGATGATTTTAAAGGTAATGGTGGAGTGATGAATCACGAAACTATTGAAAGTATTGGTAAGAGACGTAAACCATTTACTGTTGATTATGCAGGTTTTGGTTGGTTACTTATTAAACACGGTGTATGGGAACACGAAGAAATGAAGTATCCTTGGTTTGCTCCTAAGATGCAAATCTTTGAATCAGGTGCAGTACAGGATATGTGTGGAGAAGATGTATCATTCTGTTTAGATGCAAAAGAAGCAGGATTTGAAATCTGGATCGATCCACGAGTACGTGTTGGTCACGAAAAAACCCGTGTAATCTAATGGGAGTATTCGGTAGTCGTCAGGAGTTCTCATCAAAGACTGATGATCAGTTATGGTATGAGATCTCTGAAAATCTCTCCGAATTATCCCGTAGAAAAGCAGTGAACGTTAAAATCACTGCTGACATTAACTCTGTTCAGGAAAAATTAGAGAAATTAAATGTCTGACTTATATACTGTTAGTATTGACGGGGACGTTAAGTTTACTAATATTACTGAATTAGAGTATCTGGAACTTATGGAAGATCTGTCACTTGAGTTTTATCAGACAGGTACTCCACATCCAGACAGTATTACATTTACTACTAAAGCAAATTATGGCTAAAATGAAACAAGGGCTACTAGGTGGCACTTATGTTGAGTCACGTCCGAAAAAGTCTCGACAAGGAGTAGGAAAACACTCCAAATATAGCGCAACCTCGCGTAACTCGGCTCGTAAAAGATATAGAGGACAGGGACGATGATGAATTTATTAGCGGCAGCGTCGCTTGACCTTAATGAAGCGTGGAACCTATCGTGGGGTGAAGGCATTCAATTTATTTTAGTACTTGCTTTTGTTTATTGGCTTAAGGTACAGATAGATACCAGAGCAGGATTAGGTAAAAAGAAACGACGAGAACTTAAACAAGTTATAGTTGAGGCAATCAATGAAACAAAGGGGGTTTAACACCCTCTTTTTTTGTGCATAAATACTAATTATTACTAAAAAGCAATGAATTCAGACATCGATATTAAAGATAGGTGGGATGAGAGCATTCCAAATGAGGAAGATGGTAATTATACGCTCGAATGGACTAAAAATGGTGCAAAAAAGAAGCGTGTTATCCAAGAAGTGATGCATGATGATCTTAATTCAGAAGATTTAGCATAAATAAAGCAAGAAAAGTTCATTGATATGACTGTAACGAGGATATCACGATCATTTAAAGACATAAGTTTATCCTTTGATGCACATCCAGTAACAAAGGATCTAACAGTTCTTAGAAATGCAAATGCAATTAAGAAATCTGTACGGAATTTAGTCCAAACTATACCAACCGAACGGTTTTTTAACTCTATTTTAGGGTCTAGAGTACGTGATTCTCTCTTTGATTTTGTAGATCATGGTACTGCATCAAATATTGCGAAAGAAATTAAGTTAACTTTACGTAATTTTGAACCAAGAATTGATGGTGTAAAGGTTGAAGTGATCCCAAGACCCAATAGAAACGAATTTGAGTGTACTGTATTCTTCGATATCGTCGGTGAAGACATTCCAACTCAAGAATTCACGTTCATGCTAGAAGCAACAAGGTAGAATATGCCATTTACTAAGTTTACAAACCTCGATTTTGATCAAATAAAGACCTCAATTAAGGATTATATCCGTGCAAACTCCGATTTTACGGATTTTGACTATGAAGGGTCTAATTTTTCAGTCTTAATTGATACTTTAGCGTATAATACCTATATTACAGCGTTTAATTCCAACATGATTGTTAATGAATCCTTCCTGGATTCTGCAACAGTACGTGAAAATGTTGTTTCATTGGCAAGAAATATAGGATATGTACCTAAATCTAGGACTGCTGCACAGGCATCTATCAGATTTACCGTACAAACTAGCAGTGCTACCCCTACATTGACCTTAGAAGCGGGTTTAGTATGCGTTGGAGCGACCAATAATAGTTCATATGTATTCTCTATACCAGAAAGTATCACTACAACCGTTAATTCTGGTGTTGCAAACTTCGGAACACAGTTAAATCCTATTGTAGTTTATCAAGGAACCTACTTATCGAAGTCATTTACAGTTGATGGATCATTAGATCAGAGATTTATATTGAATAATTCCTTTATTGATACTGCAACATTAAGAGTATATGTTAAAGGTGCATCAGATACTGGTTTAGGTAGAGAATATAATCGAGTTGATAACATTTTAAACGTAAAACCAACGTCTGAAACCTACTTAATTCAAGAAATTCAAGACGAAAGGTATGAATTACTGTTTGGTGATGGTATATTTGGTAAAAAAATAGAAGATAATGCAGTAATTACTGTATCTTACATCACAACTGATGGAAAAAATGGTAATGGACCAACTCAATTTGCATGGGGTGGTAGTGTTACCAACTCTGTAAATCAAAAAGTAGCACCATCAAGTACTCCTGTAATTACAACTGTCTCAGCAGCGTCTAATGGCGGCGATATTGAATCAATTGATTCTGTTAAGTATTATGCTCCTAGACTGTATTCCTCCCAATACAGGGCGGTTACAGGCAGAGATTATGAGTCCATAATACAACAAGTATATCCTAATACAGAATCTGTTTCTGTTGTAGGTGGTGAGGAATTAGATCCACCTGAATTTGGTACAGTTCTATTGACAATTAAACCAAAAAATGGTGAATTTGTATCTGACTTTGATAAGAAAAAGATTTTAGATGATTTAAAACAGTACTCTCTTGCTGGTATTAATCAAAGGATTTTAGATCTAAAACTACTATATGTGGAGTTAGACACTTATGTTTATTATAATCCTACTAAGACAACAACACCAACTGCATTAAAAACTAAAATTAGTGAAGGATTAACTACTTACGCATCTTCAAAAGATATTAATAAGTTTGGTGGAAGATTTAAGTATAGTAAAATATTGAATGTAATTGATGATATTGACACTGCTATAACATCTAACATTACTAGAGTTAAAATTAGAAGGAATTTAAAGGCACTTACTAATACATTTGCTCAGTATGAGTTATGTTATGGTAATGAATTCCATATTAATGTTGCAGGAAAGAATATTAAGAGTACTGGATTTAAGATTACTGGTGAATCTGATATTGTATATCTTACTGATATTCCTAATAAAGACATTAATGGGGATTTAGATGGTAGTAAAAAAGGTGTATTATCAGTAGTCAAAAAGGATGTTGGAACAGATACTGAGATAGTTGTTGTTAAATCTGCAGGAACAGTGGATTATGCCAAGGGTGAAATCATTTTAACAACCATTAATATTACATCAACTGTTAAAGAAAACAATATTGTTGAGGTTCAGGCATTCCCAGAGTCTAATGATGTTATAGGTCTTACTGATCTATATCTTAATTTTGATATGTCAAATACCACAATAAATATGGTTAAAGACACGATTACCTCTGGTGAACAAATATCAGGTATTGGGTTTAAAGTCACATCAAGTTATACAAACGGAGCATTAACAAGAGGATGATAACTACAGGATTTGACAAAAGAGTCCAAGTACAGCAGATAATAGACAATCAGCTCCCTGAGTTTTTACTATCAGAGAGTCCTAAAGCTGTTGATTTCTTAAAGCAATACTATATTTCTCAGGAATACCAAGGTGGTAATATTGATATTACCGATAATCTGGATCAATATTTAAAGTTAGATAATTTAACTCCTGAAGTTGTAGTAGGAGAGACTGTACTTTCTAGTGGAATTAATGAATCTGTAACATCAATTGATGTTACAAGTACTAAAGGATTTCCAGATACATACGGTTTATTCCAAATTAATAATGAAGTTTTTACATATACTGGTATAACAACTAATAGTTTTACTGGTTGTGTTCGTGGATTTAGTGGAATTACCAGTTATCATGCTTCAGACAATCCAGGAGAACTTGTTTTCAGTGATACATCTGCAACAAGTCATATCTCTGGATCCACTGTTATTAATTTAAGTGCATTATTTTTAAAAGAATTCTATAAAAAGACTAAATCTACTCTTACTCCTGGATTAGAAGATGTTGATTTTGTCAATAATTTAGATGTTAGTAATTTTATAAAAGAATCACATTCATTATATCAAGCAAAAGGTACTGAAGAATCCTTTAGAATACTATTCAATATACTATACAACGTCACTCCTAAGGTAGTTGACCTAGAAGAGTATTTACTTAAGCCATCCTCTGCAGAGTTCATTAGACGTGAATTGGTGCTTGCAGAGGTCATTTCGGGTGATATTAATGGTTTAGTGGGTCAAACCATCATTAAATCTACTGATAGTGCCACAAGAGCATCTGTATCTGAGATTGAACCAATTACCAGAGGTGGAAAAACTTACTATAAGTTAGGTTTATTTGTTGGATTTAATGATGTAGACCTTATTGAAGGTACATTTAATATTCCAGGTAAAACAAAAGTTATAAACCCAGTATCTGTTGGGTCTTCTGTTATTACTGTAGATTCTACAATTGGATTTGGTGCTACTGGAACTGTTATTTGTGGTGTTAATACTGCAGTTACTTACTCTAGTAAATCTGTTAACCAGTTCTTTGGATGTACTAATATTGTAGATACCATTAATAAAGCAGATGATTTAAGATCAGATGAAATATATTATGGGTATGATAAAGGTGATGTATCTAAAAGAGTAGAATTTAGAATAACTGGTGTTCTATCAAAGTTTGTTCCTGTTTCTGATATTAAATTATCTTCAGAAGGGGAAAAAATTACTGTTAAGAATGTTGGTGAAAAGATATACAATCCTGATACTAATAAAACTAAAAAAGAAATTTTCTTTAATAGTTGGGTATATAACACTTCATCTAGATTTAAGATAGAAAATATAACAGGTTCAACAGTAGTTTTATATACATCTGACATTGATAAGTCCAGTATTAAACTGGATGATGAAGTAGAGATATTACAAAGAGGTAGTGAGATTCTTGCTGCCACTGCTACTGTAGGAAATATAACAAAAGCAACTAAATCTATTGATGTAAACAATTTAATTCTTGCACCTGGACAGGCATCATTGCCAGCAGCAGGGGAAGAGTATGATTTAAGAAGAAAATTAAGGACTGCTTTTAGTTCAGTAGAAGATCTTGAATTTGGAAATAATAGAGTAACTAGTGATATATCAAACGTTTATAATAAGAATGATAAGGATTTTTATGTTGCTGCAAACTCATTACCTTCTTATGATATTACAGAATCTCTTGCAAAAGGTGTTCTTCCTGAAGCAACTTCTATTCCACCATCAAATTATCTCCAAGGATATAGTAATGCAACATTAGATTATTCTATTTTATCCTTCCCCTCGAATGTTCCATTTATTACTGGTGATGCAGTTTATTATGAACCACAAGGAACGATAATGCCTGGATTGGAAGCAGGAACTTACTATGTGGAAGTTTTAGCCAATCCAAACCAAATAAAGATATACACTTCAAGATCATTCATACCTACAAGTAATTGTGTAAGGTTTAATGTACTTTCTGCTGGATCTGGTACTCATACATTTACTTTAGTTAGTTCTCGTAATAAGAAAATAGGTGCTCAGAAGTTACTTAAGCAGTTCCCATTAAATCCAAATATTAAGAACGGAAAAGCAGTTCAAACTAACCCAGGAACAACTGGAATGTTGGTTAATGGTGTTGAAATTGCTAACTATAAGTCTGATAATAAAATATTCTATGGTCCAATAAAAGATCTTAAGATATTTAATGGTGGATCTGGTTATGATGTAATAAACCCACCAAATCTTCAAATATCATCTCCTGGAACTGGAACTACTGCTTTAGTACACCCAGTAATGAGTGGTAGTGTTACTGATGTACAAGTTGATCCTCAGAATTTTGATATTGATAAAATTATTTCTGTAACTATTACTGGTGGAAATGGTAGTGGTGCAGTTTTAGAACCAGTTATTGGTAAAAGACATAGAGATATCTATTTTGATGCAAGATTAAGTACTAATTCTGGTGGTATTGATATTACTACAGATATTCTTACTTTCTTAGATTCTCACAATTTATCTTCTGGTCAAGCAATTTCTTACTTTAGAGATAATAATCCAGCACTTGGTATTGGATCTTATTTTGGATCTAATGTTGGAGTAGGTAAGACTTTAATTAATACTGGAGTATATTACCCAGAAGTTATTGATAGAACTAGAATTAAATTATATGAAACCGAATCTGATTATAATGCTGGAATCAATACAGTAGGTTTTACTACTGAAAGTAACAGTGGTACTCATAGATTTAGGGTCTATAATGAAGAAAATACATTAAAAGATATTAGAGTTATTAATTCTGGTAGTGGTTATCAAAATAGACAATTAAGAGTAAAACCTGCTGGTATTAATACTATTACATCTACGATTAATTTTGTTAATCATGGATTTAATGAAGGAGATAAAATTGTATATGATACTGCTGTTGGTATTGGGTCAACAATTCCACAATCAATAACGGGATTAGTAAAAACTACTGGTATAACAACTACAACTAATTGTTATAAAGTTATTAAAATTGATAATGATTCTTTCAGAATTGTTGATGTTGGACTTGGTGCCACAATAACTTCAAATTATACTAGAAAGAACTATATTAAATTCTCAGATAAAGGAACTGGATATCAAGTTTTTAAATATCCAGATATTAGATTAAATCTTTCATATGAACTTGCTAATACAAGTGTAGGTGTTATAACAGCAACTCCTATTATTAAGGGTCCAATTGTTGATGCATATTTGTATGAAGAAGGAACTGGATATGGTTCTGATGTATTAAACCTTGAAAAAACTGCAACAGCAACCATCAAAAATGGAAAAAATGCTGAATTAAAACCAATTGTTACTGCTGGTAAAATAACTTATATTGAAATTCAGAATGGTGGTAAAGATTATAATTCAGCACCAGATTTAAATTTAGTTGGTGTTGGGACTGGATTTGGTGGTAAATTAAGAGCAATAGTTACTGCAGGTAAGATAACTGATGTTATTATACTTGATAGTGGTATTCAATATCAACAGGATAAAACCTCTATTAACGTAGTACCTCGTGGATCTGGTGCAAAATTAGAACCATCCATTAGAGGATTAACCGTTAATAATTTCTCTAGATATGGAAATGAGGCTCTATTAGAGACTAATGATCAATTGGAGTATTCATTTATTGGATATTCTACTGCTATTGGTAATGATGTTTATGGTGATACTGGACTTAATCATTCACCAATTATAGGATGGGCATATGATGGAAATCCAATTTATGGACCATATGGGTATAGTGATTCTCAAGACGAAAACTCTGGAATAAGAATATTAAAACCAGGATATGTTACTAATACTGCTGGTATAGTTAATAGACCATCAACTACTACTTTTGGTAGTGGATTCTTTGTAGAAGACTATGAGTTTGCTGGTAATGGTGATTTAGATGAATATAATGGAAGATATGGTAGAACACCAGAATTCCCTAATGGAATATATGCATACTTTGCTGGTATTACTACTGATACTCGTTTAGCAAGGTTCCCATATTTCATTGGTGATAAGTTTAGGTCAAATCCAACTGAAGCTAATTATTCAATTAATCAAAATAATTTTGATTTTAAAGCACATAATTTAATTAGAAATACTTATCCATACAAAGTATCAGATTCAAATGCTGATAATGATTTTATTATTGAATCAAATGAGATTATTGATCAAACATCAGTTATTGAAGGTACAACAAAAGGAAATGTAGATTCTTTCCAAATTATTGCTGCTGGTAGTGGATATAAGATTGGTGATAATATTAAATTTGATAATACTGCAACTAGTGGTGGTGGTTTAAGTGCAGAAGTAGGTAGATTACAGGGTAAAGAAATTACTAGTGTTGAAACTACCGTAAATGAATATAATGATCCTATTTTTGTATGGAAGAATCCAAATGAAGTATCTGCTTACATATCAACCTCACATGCATTAATAACTGATGATAATATTGCTATTAGTGGAATAAAAACTACTGGATCAACTTCAGGAACATATTCTATTAAGAATCTTGCTGGTACTCATAAAGTTGGAGTAACAACTGCAAGAACTGTCCTTTTCCAAGAACTTGATGTTCCTAGCAACACAGGAATTATTACTGACATCTATGTTTCCAGTGTTCCAGATAGGATATCTGTTGGGAGTAGCATTGGTATAGGAACGGAGAAACTTAGAGTCCTTAATGTATTTGATCAAAGAAGTATTTTGAGAGTACAAAGGGGTGTTGCAGCAGCTGCTCATACTGTATCAACATTTGTTGATTTAATTCCAAGTTTTATTGATCTTCCTGTTCAAACTCCATATTTCGATTCTAAATTAGATGATGTAGTTTATTTTAACCCACATCAATCAATTGGTGTTGGAACTGTTGTTGGTTTAGGTACAACATCAATCTATACTCAAGGAGAATCTTCAAAGGTTGTTAATATTCCTACCCATAGCATCTATCTACCCAATCATCCATTCACTCACAATCAAGAGGTAGTTCTTAGAAAACCTGCTGCTGGATATGCCTTAACAGTAACTACTGATGGTGGAGCAACTAAGTGGAATATTCCAGATCAGGGTAATAGTCAAACTGTTTATATTGTTGATAAATCAGATGATTATATTGGTATTGCTACTGTAAATCTAGGAATTGCAACTAGTGGTGTTGCATTTATTGGAGATAATACAGTTGGTTCTAGTTTGTTTGATTATTCATTAGAATCAAACTTTACTCAGATAACAGGAACTCTTCAGCAAATTACTGCAAATGTAGGTGTTTTAACTTCACATGGATTGCTTAAAGGTGATGAAGTTGTATTTGAAGTTAAATCTAATCAATCAGTTGGTATTGGTAATTCAGTATCTATAGATGTTAGTTATGACCCATTAAATGAAACAGTTTTAATTAATCCAATAAACACAAATAGTTCTGGTGTTAATATTAACGATGATACAATTAATATTGTTTCACATGGGTTTAAAACAGGTGATAAAGTTCATTATACATCCCCATCTGTTGCTGGTGGATTAGTTGATAAAGGAACATATTTTGTTTATAAGCAAGATGATAATTCATTCAAATTAGGTCAAAATGAGTATGATGTTGTTAATGTTCCAGCAACAATTATAAACATTACAAGTAATGGTGGTGGATCTGCTAATCATGAATTTTCTCTAATTAATCCAAGAATTGCTATTCTTGAGAATAACAATCTTGTTTTTGATGTCTCTGATGCTTCTCTTTCTGGATATGAGTTTAAATTATTTTATGATAATGATTATAAGAATGAGTTTGTTTCAACTGGAAAAACAGATAGCTTTACTGTAACAGGAGTAGGAACAGTTGGTGTTACAAGTACTGCAAAAGTAACTTTAAATTATACTGATGATAATCCAAGAAATCTTTTCTATAATGTACAGAAATCTGGATTTATTAGTACTGCTGATACTGATGTATCAAATTACACAAGTATAATTTATGATGGTAGTGATTATAATGGTAAGTATAATGTTTTTGGTATTGGTGCAACAACATTTAGTATCTCTCTAGGTAAAGTACCAGAATCTCTTGCATATTCACAATCAAATACATCTAGTTTAAAATATACAACTAAATCATCAACTGCAAGGGGTGGTATTGATGAAGTTAAACTTAATTTTGGTGGAGCAGGATATAAGAAATTACCATCATTTACAAGTATTGGTTCAACTGAAGGTATAAATGCTAATATTTTACCTCTATCCAAGAATATCAATAGAATTGATGATGTTAGAATTCTTGATCCAGGTTATGAATATTCATCAGATCCCACTTTAACTCCAGAGGCATTTGTTCCACCTGTTATTTCAATAATTAACAACACTAAACTTAGTGGAGTAACTGTAGTAGATGGTGGTAAAAACTATACTAGTGTTCCAGGATTAGTAATTGTTGATCCAGATACTGGAAAAGAAATAACAACTGGATATGTTGAAGGTGTTATTAATTCAGGATCATCTTCACTTTCTTCAGTTAATGTTATTTTAGAACCAAAAGGATTAACTTCTGTTGAGCACAATGTATTTGCTATTAATAATACGAATGGTCTTTCGGTTAACACTGTAGAATATAATCCTTCAACTGGAATTGTAACTTGTGTATTAACTACTCCTGTTTTAGGATTTAGTACATCACCATTCTCTGTTGGTGAAAAGATATTTGTGGAAGGGATTCAAAAGTATGGTACTGGTGGTAATGGATTCAATTCTCCAGATAATTCCTTTAAATTCTATGAAGTAACATCATTTAGCAACACAAATCCAGCAGAATTGGAATTTAGTTTAGCAGGAATCGCTACTAATCCTGGTGTTGCTAAAACATCTCAGAATTCATATGCCAATATTATAAGCAAGGATGATTATCCAATATTTAAGGTAACTCAAGAGATATCTAAGTTTAATTTAGGTGAAAAACTATTATCTTTGATTGGTACTGAATATGTTGCAGTTGATCTTACTGTAGTTGAGTCTAATAGTGATTCTATTAAAGTTAATGAAAATACACCAGGTGCATTTGAGTTAATTGTAGGTCAATTGATAAGAGGAGTTGATAGTGGAACTATTGCAACTATTAATACTATTGATACAAATAAAGCACAATTTGAAGTTAATTACTCATTAAGACAGGATCAGGGATGGACTGATAATATTGGTAAGTTAAATGAGGATTATCAAGTAGTACCTGATAATGATTACTATCAAAATCTATCTTATACTGTTAAGAGTCCTATTACATACGAAGAATTAGTAAATCCAGTAAATAGCATTCTTCATACTAGTGGACTTAAGAACTTTGCAGATGTAGGTATAACATCTAGTGTTAATGCTGGTGTAACTGCTGCAACAGAAGATTTTGTAATAGCAGTTGACTTATTGGAAGAAAAACGAGTAGATACTATTAATAATTTTGATCATACAATAGACATTGATGCTGTTGACAACAAATCTAAATTCCTTAAGTTTAGAAATACAAAATTATCACCTTATATTGAATGTAAGACTAATAGGGTTCTGGAGATTGATGATATTAGTCCATTATTCTCTAATGCTGGATCCAATTTAAATCAATCTGTAGAATTATCAATTGATGACAAATATGCTAATTTCTTAGTACAAGTAAGAAATCCAAATAATGGTAATATTCAAATATCTGATATTGTTCTATTTAAAGATCAAGATGATGTATTTACTGTAGAAAGAGCAAAAGTACATAGTACACCATCAGAATTGGGTGAATTAAAGGCAGAAATAGATTCTTCTGACAATATAACCCTCAAGTTTACCCCTGATGATCCATATCTTAATGATTATGATCTTAAGGTCTTTAAGAGTGGATTTAATACAGATCTTTCAGGAATTGGAACACAATCAATTGGATTTGTTGATTTATCTGGTATAAACAAATTAGTAGGTGCTGGATCATCTCAAGAGATCATTTCAGATAGTGTTATCAATCTTGATGCTTATTTTGCTTCTATAGAGGTTGTTGATAAAGTAACAACACAATCAAATTATGTTGAGTTGTATTTAACTACTGATGGAACGAATGTTTATACTGGAGAGTACTATACTGATTCTGAAGATGGATCTATATCTAATTTCATAGGAACATTTACTTCTAGTCTTGACTCTAATATTTTATCTCTTACATATGAAAATACTACTTCCAATCAAGTTGATATAAGATCAAGAATTATTGGAATCGGAAAAACTACTGCTGGAGATGGAACTTATAGATTTAAACAAACAGGACAATCTGCTGGAACTGAAAGAACTCTTATTTTTGAGGCAAATTATGAAAATCCAGTAGGATTAGGTACTACTGCTGTTATTCAGTTAGAAAAGAATAAGATATCAACTGTCAAGAGTTTTGTAAGAGTATCGACTGGAAATACCAGTGCAATGCATCAAGTAATGATGGCACATAATGGTACTGATAGTAAAGTTACTACATATCCATTCTTGTCTATTGGTAGCACTTCTGGAATTGGAACATTTACTTCAGAATATAGTGGAACAAATTGGAACTTAGTATTCCACCCAGATTCTACATTTAGTTCAGGAAGTTTACAGATTCAGAGTTTCAACGAAGCAATCTATACTGATAGTGATGTAGTTAATGTTCCACCAGATCTTCAGTATGGAACTGTTACAGATTCTTTAAAACTTCTTCAATATAATGCTATTAATGGTACTAGAGTAAACAAAACTGATTTTGAAATTAAGCATAATGGCACACCAATATTTGAGAAGAAATTTAATCCAACAGACGCTACAGTATTAGATCCAGTAACAGGTATCTTTACAATTAATAATCACTTCTTTGAGACTGGTGAGGAATTAATCTATACTCCAAATGATACTTATTTGGGTGGTGCTATAACTGCTATGACTTCCAGTGCTGGAACTCTACCATCAAAAGTATATGTTTATAAAATTAATAAGGATCAGTTTAAACTAGCACATACATTAGGAAATGCAAATTCTGGAATTGGTGTAACGTTCACTGCTCTTGGTGCTGGTAATGCTCATGAATTGGAGATGCTTAAGAAACTTGAGAAGAGTTTAATTTCAATAGACGGAATAATACAATCTCCACTTGCATATACACCAGTTAAAACAACTGTATCTTATGCATTGAATAATTCTGCAACTATATTTGCTGTTGCTGGTATTTCATCGATTACAGTAGATAGTATTGTGAAGGTAGATAATGAGTATATGAAGATTACTAATGTTGGTCTTGGTACAACTTCAGTTGGACCTATAACCAATACTGGTACTGAAAATCTATTAAAAGTTGAAAGAGGAGTAGTTGGTTCTGCTGCAACATCACATACTGCTAATACAGTTACAAGAATATATGCTGGATCCTATAATATGGTTGATAGCAAAGTTCACTTTACAGAACCTCTTACTGGAAGAAATTCTACACAGAAGAATTCTTCAAATCTTCCATTCCCAAGATCTACATTTAATGGAAGAGTATATCTTAGAAAAGATTATAGTACAAACACAGTATTTGATGATATTTCCAATTCATTTACTGGAATAGGTCAAACCTATAGAACAAAAGTTGGAGGTGCTAATACAACTGGAATTACTACTGGAAGTACCTTCGTTCTTATGAATGGAATATTCCAAACTCCAAGTACAGATAATAACAGTGGTAACAATTATAGTTACGTTGGATCAGCATCATCAACTGACATATCATTTACTGGTATCACCTCTACAAATGGTGAGATTGTTATTAGTGAGACTGATGTAAATCAGAATCAACTTCCAAGAGGTGGTGTAATTGTATCTTTAGGATCTACGGGTGGATTAGGTATTGCACCTCTTGCTGGAGCAAAAGTAAAACCAACACTTAATGTTACTAGAGGTATTATTGGTATTTGTGGTATTCCTACCACTGGTAAGACATATGGCATTAGTACTGCATCATATGATCATACTACAGGAGAAGTTGAAATTACAACTACTGTAGATAATGAATTTAGGGAAATAAATGAACCAGTTAAATTATCTGGATTAGAGTTTACTTGTGTTGGATCTCTTAATGTATCAAATGCAGTTTATAATCAAACTACAGGTGATTTAATTCTAACTGTTGGACCTCACAATAGACCAATAGGTAGTGGAATTACTTTCAACAATAATTCATTAACATTCCAGTGTAATCAAGATAATTATGGTTCTAATCACAATTATCCTCGTGGTGGTACAGATCCTGTTGGTAATGGAGTAACTTCTTATATTACTGCAACAACTTCTAATACTCTTACAGTTAATGTTGGTATTGGAACAACTGCTATTCACAAGTTTGTAAGTGCTACTAATCCTGCTATCAATTATGGTGGAGATCATGCTGGTATAACAACTACATTCTTCCCAGATGCTTATAAGGATAGGTCATTTGGAATTACTGGAATTCTTTCAACTAGAACATTTACAGCAAATGTTGGTGTAACTACAATTCCACATAATTATGTTGGTGCAGGTACTGTTTATGAGTATCATGCCGATTTAGGATGGGGTTCTGGATATGCAAATCCAGTTTCTGTGGGTGTTACTGATATAGCTTACGGTCATAAGTTTGTTAGTGCAGCAACAGGTGCTATTACTGGTACAGGTGGTCCATTTACACCAACAAATGCAGTATATGAGTCTCATACTGGAACACTTACTTTAACCATTCCAAGTCACGGTAGAAGTAGTGGTAATGTACAGATTGTAGAAAATTCACTTACATTTACTTGTTCTAGAGATAATTATCAAACTGAACACACTTATCCACGTCCAGCATTTGTTCATCAATTTGTAAGTGCCGTCAATAATGCTGTTGATGGTAATAAGACACCAACTGCTGCTACTTACAATGCTGCAACTGGTGATTTAGAATTAACCTTTGGTAGTGCTCACGGAAAGAGTAATGGACAAACTATAACGATTGCTGATAATAGTCTAAAATTTAGATGTTCAAAGGATAACTACAAGTCAGATCATGATTATCCAAGAACAACTGACCCTGCATCTGGTGCTAATCTAACAGTTTCTGGTGTTACTTCAACTAAGTTAACCGTTAATGTTGGTAAGTCTAGGACAGGAGACCCTGCTGCTGGTGCTCAGAACCTTCCAATTACCGTAATTGATACAGATACACTCTCTGTCAATGTTGGAGCAGGTGGAGGTGCAGGAACAGGTGCTGTAGTAACAGCAACTGTAGTAGATAATACTCACAATTATGTTGGTGGTACAGCAACAGGTGCGATAATACCAAATGCTTGGGGTACTACACCGCTTAATGTTAATGCTGCTACTTATAATCCAGAAACTGGTATTTTAGTTGTAACAACTACTTCTAATCATGGTTTAAGTGCTAGTGATAAGATTGGTATTAAGACATCTTCTCTCACATTTACTTGTGCTCAGGATAATCATAATAGTAATCATTCATATCCTAGAGTTGGTGATCCTATAGATGGACTTATAAATTTAGCAATTACAACACCTGCTGCAAATAAAATTTCTGTTAATGTTGGTGCAGCACCTAAAGGAACTGGTGGTGCATTGAAATTTGCTATTACTGGTGTTGGTACTGATTATGTAAATCCAAAGATATTTGTAGATTCCCCATCTTATTCAAATCTTGGAATAACTGGTGTTTCTAGAAGAGGTATTGGTTCTACTACAGATACTGGAACTGGTGTTACTTTATCAGTTGATGTTGGTGGTTCTAGTACATCTGGTATTGGATCTACTTCATTCACTGTTACTGGATTTGATATTCACAATTATGGATATAATTTTAGAGAAGGAGATGTATTTAAAGCAGTTGGGCTAGTTACTGATAGATTCCGTAATAGCTCTTCTATGGATGATTTTGAACTTACTGTTCTTAAGACATACAATGATAAGTATTCTTCATGGAATGTAGGTGAATTTGATTATATTGATTCTATTAAGGATCTTCAGGATGGTTCTCGTAAGAGATTCCCAATAATGTATAATTCAACATTATTGAGTTTTGAAATTAATCCTGACGATCAAGATTCTTCATTGATTGATCTTAATAGTTTATTACTCGTCTTTATTAATGGTGTAGTGCAGGAACCAGGTGAAGCATATTCATTTGATGGTGGTACTTCATTCGTGTTTACAGTTGCACCAGAACCTGAAGATAATATTTCAGTATTCTTCTACAAAGGTACAAATAATGTAGATAGTGTATTAGTTGGTGCTGGATCATCACTATTCCCAACACTTAAAGAAGGTGATGTTATTCAGGTATTGAAGTTATCAACTGCTGGTATAACAACTACACAAGATCCAAGAACAATCTATTCTGTTGCTGCATCTGATAAGGTAGAAACTAACCTATACAGTGGAGTTGGTATTGATGAAAATAACTATAAACCAATAAACTGGACTAAGCAGAAGATTGACAAGAGAGTTGGTGGTGATATTGTTTATAAGTCAAGAGATTCTATAGAATCTTTGGTATATCCAACATCTAGAATAATCGGAGATTTATCTACAACAGAAACTCAGTTATTTGTAGATAATGCAAGATTCTTTAATTATGAAGAAGATTGGTCTTCTCTTGTAATTAATAGTGTTGGTGGTTTAATTATTAATGAAGAGACTGCAGTTGCTGCTGGATTTACAGCAACAGTAGGTGCTGGAGGAACAATTTCCGCACTTACAATAACTGGCGGTGGTCGTGGATATGTAGGATCAACAACTCCTATTTCAATCTCTGCTCCTCCTACTATTGGGGTTGGTGTAGGAACAACTGCTACTGCAACAGCAACTATTACAAATGGAATAATAACTGGTACTACAATTACAAATGGTGGTATTGGATATACTGTAACTGCTCCTCCTCAAGTAATTGCTCCTTTCCCATCTTGGAGTAAGGAAGATATTGATACTATAACAACTGTTCAAGGATTTGATGGTGGCATTACTGGTATTGCTGTAACTGATGGAATAGGATCTCATGATCTTGCAATTAAGTTTACTTTGCAGATGGATACTACTAATAATCCAAATGCAACCATAACTGACTTACAAGCTGGATATCCAATTTATATTTTTGATACTCAGATAGGTCATGGAGTAACTTCAGTTAATAGTAGTAATGCAGCAGTTGTTGGAGTTGGAACTACGTGTCTAGATAATGTCTATATCGTAAGTGCATTCAACAGTGGTGTTGGTATTATTACTTGTAATGTTGATACTGGAATAACAAGTACTGGTATTAGTACTTCCGTTGGAATTGGAAGTGCAGTTGGTGGATTCTCTTGGGGAAGGTTATCAGGATTTACTAGATCTACTTCTCCAGTTTCTATAGGCGTAACGGGTCGTATTGCGTCTGGATTGTCAACTTACCCAACAATCCAAAGAAGAGATTATGGTCTAAGAAGCACTGGTGCTGCAAGAAAGGATCTTGGGTAGTATAAATACATAAAAAAAATGAAATAAATGGCTGCTATCGTAACAGATCAATTTAGAATTCTGAATGCTAATAATTTTGTAGAGACGGTAGAAAACTCTACAAATTCTTATTACGTATTTTTAGGACTTGATAACCCAACTTCTGTTGGTTTTGGTAGGACATCTACTTGGAATACTAATACTCCTAGTCCAGTAGATAATTTTGATAATATGAATCATACTGGCGACACTATGATGTTTGGTAAGAAAGTAACAAGTGCTAATATAAGAAGGTTGGTTAGAAGGGTCAATTGGACTCAAGGATCAAGATATGAAATGTATCGTCATGATTACAGCATTACTAATCTTTCACCTATAACTCGCTCTGCTAGGTTATATGATACAAATTATTATGTAATGAATAAGAATTATGATGTCTATATTTGTGTCGATAATGGTGCTACTGGAATAAGTACAACTGGTAATGCTTCACAGGATGAACCATTATTTACAGATTTAGAACCATCTAGAGCTGGAGAAAGTGGTGATGGATATATTTGGAAGTACCTATTTACAGTTCCTCCTAGTGATATTATAAAATTTGATTCTACAGAATATATTTCTGTTCCTAATAATTGGTCAACATCAACTGATACCCAAATACAATCTGTTAGGGAGAATGGTGATTCTGATATAAACAATAATCAAATTAAAAAAGTTTATATTGACGGACCAGGTTCTGGATATTCTCAGAATGTTGTTGGTAAAGAAGTTGATATTGTAGGTGATGGTACTGGTGCTAAGGTTGTTTTAGATACTAATAGTTCTGGTAATATAACTAAAACCACAGTTTCTGCTGGTGGTAAAAATTATAGTTTTGGAATGGTTGATTTGGGTCCAGTAGGTAATTCAGGTGTTTCTGCTGGTAATTATGCTAAATTAATCCCAATTATTCCACCATCTAAAGGTCATGGTTATGATTTGTATAAAGAATTAGGAACTGATAAGATTCTAATTTATGCAAGATTTGATGATTCTACTAGAGATTTTCCAGTTGATACTAAATTTGCACAGATTGGTATTATAAAAAATCCAACCACTGTTGGATCAGCAGTAACATTTACTGATAATCAATATTCATCGGTAAATTCAGTTAAACTGAGTACATCAAGTGGAAATCCTGTTATTGGTGAAAAGATCCAACAAACAGTTGCTGGAGGTACTGCTGAAGGATATATCGTATCTTATAGTACTGATACTAAAGTATTAAAGTACTTTAATGATAGATCATTGTATTTCAATCAAACATCTCTAGATCAAACAGATTATGTTGGGGTCACTACAGAAGCTAAGGTTCTACCTTTTGAATCTTCTGCAAACAATATAGTTGCACCTGGAAGTGGATTCCAAGGATCAGTCGATACTAATTTTACAGGAATAAGTACAAACCCAACTGGTAACAAACTTATTTCTCTTGGAGTTAACTTTACAAATGGTCTTGCAAGTCCTGAGATAAATAAAGGGTCAGGTGAAATAATCTATCTAGATAATAGACCTACTATTACCAGAAACTCTCGACAAAAAGAAGACGTTAAAATCATCTTGGAATTCTAAAGTAAAATGCCACAAAAGACGAATTTAAATATAAATCCTTATTACGACGATTTTAATAAGGAAGATAATTTTTACAAGGTATTATTTAAGCCAGGATTTCCTGTACAAGCTAGAGAATTAACTACTCTCCAGTCTCAGTTACAGAATCAGATTGAGTCATTTGGCAGTCATATCTTTAAAGAAGGGTCGATGGTCGTCCCTGGAAGTATTAATTACAATAATCAATATCACTCTATTAAGATAAATCAAGATCATTTAGGGATTCCAGTTTCATTATATGCTGATCAACTAAAAGGAAAGCGATTAAAAGGTGAAGAATCTGGAATTGTTGTATCTATTGATGATTATAAGTTACCAGGAGATACACCAGATATAACAAATTTCACATTATTTGTTCAATATGTTGAATCTGGAGATGATAATACAATAGATGTATTAAAAGATGGTGAAAATTTAATTATTCAAGAATCTATTATATACGGAAATACTCCAATTAATGAAGGTGAAAGTGTAGCCTCATTGATAGATACTGGTGCTACTGCAATTGGTTGTGCTGTTGGAATATCAGAAGGTGTATTTTTTATTAGAGGAACCTTTGTAGATGTTACAACTGATACTCTGATTTTAGATCCATATTCAAATACACCTTCATATAGGGTAGGTTTGAATATTCAAGAAGATATTATTACTGCTAAAGAAGATCCTCAACTATATGATAATGCTAGAGGGTTCTCAAACTTTGCTGCACCAGGTGCTGATAGATTTAAAATTTCAACCACTTTAATCAAAAAGAGTCTAACTGATAAAAATGATACTAGTTTTGTAGAATTAATTAGATTAGATGGTGGAGAACTTAAGAAATTACAGAATAAGTCACAATATTCAATAATTAAAGATTATTTTGCTCAAAGAACTTTTGATGAATCTGGTAGTTATTCTGTAGATCCATTTGAAGTTCAGATTGCAAACTCATTAAATGATGGTATTGCTAATGAGGGTGTTTGGAGATCTAATGAAGTAACTGAAGAAGGTGCTAAACCAACTGATGATTTAATGGCAGTTAAGGTTTCTGCTGGAAAGGCATATGTAAAGGGATATGATAGTGAAAAAATTGGAACAACAATATTAGATGCACTTAAACCAAGAGATAAGCAAACTGTAGATAGTTCTTTAGTTTCTTATGAATTAGGTACTAAACTTCAAGTTAATAATGTATTTGGTGTTCCTCGTCAGAATATTAACGATGATACTAAACTTCTTGTTTTCCGTGACCAAAGAGCCAATTCTAGTAATGTTAATCAAGGTAATCAAATAGGTTCTGCTAGAGTTTATACATGGAATGTAACCGATAGTTCATATAAAGATGATACTACAAAGTTTGATCTTTATCTCTTTGATGTCCAAATGTGGACTCAAATTACAACAAATAGAAACTTAAGTACTGCTGAATTGCCAGAATCTTCTTTTGTTCGTGGTGTTAGTAGTGGTGCAACTGGATATGCTGCAGCCCCTGGTGCTGGTAGTAATGTACAAGAAATTACTCAAGTTTCTGGTAATTTTATAGCAGGTGAAAAAATTATTATTAATGAAGATCCAAATATTTCTGCTTCAATAACAAATACAACTAAATGGGGTTTAGAGGATGTTAGAGGAGTATGGCAGGATACAAGTACACTTAGTGGATATACTGTAGACTTTACAGCAGATGCTGTTCTTGAAAATTGGTTACCAGAGCAATTTAATGTTGTTGATAATATTAGTATAACTGGTGCTGCTGCTACTGTACCTGGAAAGAATTGGTCTGGAGTTAAAGTGGGTCAAATTCTTAAGTATGTAAAACCAGCAGCAACAATACCAACTTATAATAGAATTAGTGGAATTGCTGCAGATCTTAATTCTGTAACTCTTGCTGCTGTTGCTAATGTACCTGGTGTATGTGATGGTACATTATCACCAACTACTGGATATGAAGCACCATCATTTAGTTTAGCTGGTACAAAGGTTCCATCATCTAATGGTCTTTATGCACCTTTAGCTGAGTCTAATATCTCTAATGTAAGTTTAGGAGATGCAAATCTAACAGTATCAACACATGTTACTGGTGAAGCTACTGATGGTAATGGTGTAATGTCAGTTGATGTTTCAAATACTGGTATTACTAGTGCATTCTTTGAGGGTTTTGACGCTGAAAGATATCAAGTAACATTTTCTAATGGTGTTATTGCACCTTTAACTAGTGATCAGTTTGTAAAATCTGCTGATGGTCAATCATTTACTATTAATGGTTTGACAGCTAGCCAGAGTAATGTGAATGTAGATGTAACCCTTAAGAAACAATCTCTTAAGAGTAAGCAAAAAGATTTTGTTAGAAGTCAGAAAAAGAATATTGAATTTACTGCTGTTGGCATTAACACTGTTTCAAGTGGAATGACAAAAAATCAGTTCTATGGTTTAAGAGTCGAAGATAAAGAAATTTCATTAAATCTTCCTGATGCAACTAATATTGTTGGTGTGTATGAGTCAATTGATACAGCACTTCCAATACTTGATAAATTAGTCTTTATTAGTGGATTAAATTTAAATACAAATTCAATTCTTGGTGAACAGGTTGTTGGTGCAACTAGTGGAGCAGTAGCACAGATCACTGAAAGATCTTCTGCGACTAGTATTGAGATTGCTTATTTAACTCCTACTAAGTTTACTATAGGGGAACTTATTACTTTCCAAGAGTCAAATATTAAGAGTAATCTACAAAATATAACACATGGACAGTATTTAAATATCACTAATCGTTTTAATTTAGATAAAGGACAAAGAGAGCAATTCTACGATTATTCTAGAATAGTAAGAAAAGGAAATTTTGGATCTCCATCTAAGAGATTGACTATAGTTTTCAATAGTTACGTTGTTCCTGCTAATGATAGTGGTGATGCTTATACTGTAGAATCTTATGATTCTGATAGATTTGGAAATGATGTACCTCATTTAGCAAACGATCTAAGAGCATCAGACACTTTAGACTTTAGACCAAGAGCAGTACCAATAACTGCAACAAATAAGAGTCCTTTTTATAAGACATCTAGAGTTTTTGGTGCAGCTGGAAATGCTAACCAATCATTTGCTGTTAGTCCTAATGAGAGTTCATTAGTTGGATATACGTATTATCTTCCAAGAACTGATAAAGTAATGTTAGATACTCTTGGAAATCTTTCTGTAGTTTTAGGAACTTCTTCCCCAGAACCACAAGAGCCACCAAATATTGAGAATGCAATGACTATTGCAACGGTGGAACTACCTGCATATCTTTATGATCCACAAGATGCAAAGATCACTCTTGTAGATAACTTAAGATATACAATGAAGGATATCGGTAAGTTAGAAGATAGAATTGAAAATTTAGAAGTAGTTACTTCATTAAGTCTTTTAGAACTTGATACAAAAACCTTACAAGTTCAAGATGCAGATGGATTATCTAGATTTAAGACTGGATTCTTTGTAGATGATTTCAAAAATAATCATCTATTAGATCTATCTGATCCAGATTGTAAGTGTGATGTTAATAGTGCTACTAAAGAATTAAATGTTCCTTTAGATTTTTATTCACTTAAACCAGAATTAGCATTATTACCATCAATTGATACTCAAACTGCTGATTTCTCTGATAATTTAGAATTATTAGATTCTAATGTTAGAAAAACTGGTGATCTAATTACACTTAACTATACTGAGAAAGATTGGATTGATCAACCACTAGCATCTAGAGTGGAGAATGTTAACCCATTCAATATGGTTGAATTTGTTGGAAGAATTGCTTTAACTCCAACTAGTGATCAATGGGTTAGAAGTATTCAGGTTGATGGAGGCACAAGAAGAATTACTGGTAGTTTTGATGGTGAATATATTGAAACTATTAGAACAAGTAGTGTACCAGATACACATATAAGATCAAGGAACGTTGCTTTTGATGGCAGTTCATTTAGACCTGTTGCTAGATATTACCCATTCTTTGATAGTACTAGTGGAATTGATGTAGTTCCAAAACTTACTGAAATTTCTATGACACAGGGTACTTTTACTGCTGGTGAAATTGTAGAAGTATATGCTCCTGGTGGACAACAGGTTGGAGCAATGAGAATCGCTCAACCAGATCATAAAACTGGAAGTATTACTAGTCCTGAGACAAAGTTTAATGCTAATCCATATAACACCTCTACTAGTTTAGGAACTGCTTATGCAGCATCTTCTAGTGTTTTAAATATTGATATTAAATCATTAACTGATGAGGCACAAGGTAGATTCTGGGGATATATTCCAACAGGTCAAGGAGTTGTTATATTAGGTACAAGTAGTGGTGCTCAAGCATCAGTTTCTAATGTTAGATTAGTTGCTGATACTTTTGGAGATCTTTATGGAGCATTCTGGTTCAGAGATCCATTATCAAGTCCTCCACCACCATTAAGATGGAGAACTGGTACTAGAACATTTAAACTTACCTCTAGTTCAACAAATGCTGAACCTTTACCAGGAAGTTTATTGATTAGTAGTGGAGAAACAACATATCGTGCTACTGGTATAGTAAACACATTTAGAAATACTTTAGTTATTGTAAGGAGACCACCCCCACCTCCACAAAATCATGACCCTCTTGCACAATCATTTACAACTGATGAAACTGGTGCTTTCTTAACTGCTGTTGACCTTTATTTTGGAAATAAAGATCCTAATGAGAAGGTTGTAGTTGAAGTAAGAACTGTTGAGTTAGGTACACCTACAACTCAAGTTGTAGCAGATTATGCTCGTGTTACTCTTGATCCATCACAGGTTAATACTTCTAGAACTGCAGAAGTGGCAACAAAAGTTACATTCCCATCTCCAGTTTATCTAGAACCTGCTACTGAGTATGCAATAGTTATTTTAGCACCAACTACAAATAACTATGAAGCTTGGATTGCTCAAATGGGTGAAAGAACTGTTAATACTCAGAGTTTACCTGATGCAGAATCTGTAATGGTAACTCGCCAGTATGTTGGTGGAAGTCTATTTAAATCTCAAAATGGATCTATTTGGACAGCTAGCCAATTTGAGGATCTTAAGTTTAAACTTTATAAAGCTGAGTTTACAACTAATCCAGGTACAGTTTACTTCTATAATTCACCTCTTGGAACAAAGACTAATCAAATACCAAGATTGGATTCAAACCCTGTAAGAACTTTACCTAGAAAATTAAGAGTTACTCACGCTGCTACTGCTGCTGCTAGTACTTGGAATAATATAGGTAATAAGCTTGCTGAAGGTGCTGCTGACGGACCTACTGGAATTATTGAAGATGTTGGTGGTGCAATTAATGCTGGATCGGTTACCAATGGAGGTTCAGGATATGTTAATGGAACATATAACAATGTACAAGTTTATGCTGTAAGCGGTCAAGGATCCAGTGCAACCGTCAATGCAACTATATCTGGTGGTATTTTAGCATCATTTGCTGTTAATGCCTCTGGTGGTGGATATAGGGTTGGTGATGTTATTGGTATTACAACTGGTGGTTTAGGAAATGCTAAATCAGGACAAGGTGCTGAAATAACAATTACTTCTCTTGCTAATAATGATACACTATATCTAAGTGATGTTCATGGTGAAGAATTTACTACTGGTCAGAATTTAGCATTCTTCAATGGTTCAACTAGAGTTGCATTAACTACCGCTGTTGCTAGCTCTACTGTTGTGGGTGATCTATATCAAGGTAATGTCCTTGAAGTGGAGCAATATAACCACGGAATGACAGTAGATACTAATGTAGTTACATTGGCAGATATTGAACCAGATGCTGCTCCTATTCTATTAACTAATGCATTAGATATTGGTGACCAAGTAATTTCTGTTGCAAATACTGCACCATTTGTTAATTTTAATGGTATTTCTACTACACAGGGATATGTGAAGATTAATAATGAAATTATCTTCTATTCAAGTGTTGGAACTGGAAACAATCAACTTGGTATTGGAACAAGAGGTGTTGAAGGTACAGTAGAAAGATCTCATAGTACTAATGACATTGCATACAAATATGAATTAAATGGTGTTAGTTTAACAAGGATCAATAGAAATCATACTCTTCCTTCAGATGCAGGTTTGAGTAATCTTAGAACTATTGATAAGTATCACTTACAGATTCCTAGGGGTGATATGGCTACTGGTGATACTCAACTAAGTTTCAATAGTGAGATAAATGTTGGTGGAACTAATGTTTGGGCTTCTCAGAATTTCCAATATAATAAGATTATTCCACAATTCAATTTACTGAATCCTAGTGATAGTACTACAATCAAGGCTCAGTTAAGATCAACATCTGGAACAAGTACTGATGGAGCTGAGGTTTCTTTCGTTGATAAAGGATATGAAAATATTACTTTAAATCAACCAAATAAATTAGATACACCTAGATTAGTATGTTCTGAAATTAATGAATCTACTCATCTAACTTCATTACCTAAGAATAGATCAACAACTCTTGGGGTTCAATTTAATACTACTGATACTAATTTATCTCCAGTATTAGATACAATGAATGGAATTATTGTTTATGAAAGAGATAGACTCAATTCCCCAATTGCTGATTATGCATTAGATAGTGGATCGGATAATCCTTCTGGGGATCCTCATGCAGCAGTTTATATTACTAAGAGAGTTGACTTAAAGAATCCTGCAACTTCTCTAAAAGTATTAGTTGCTGCTTGTAGACCTCAATCTGCTGACTTTAGGGTACTTTATCAATTAATAAAAGAAGATACACCAGATTCTGAATTATCTTGGGAACTATTCCCTGGCTATGATAATTTGAATGACTTTGGTACTACAGGTCAAAGAATTATTGAACCTGCTAATAATAGTGGTCGTTCAGATTTCTTTGTTCCTGCAAGTAAAGAAAATGAATTTTTAGAATATCAATTTAGTAGTGATGATCTTGTAGAATTTACTGGATTTAGAATTAAGTTGGTTGCTAGTGGTGTTAATGAGGCAGATGCTCCCAGATTCCAAGACTTTAGAGTTGTTGCTTTAGCATAATGATACCAGTTGATGGGCATAAGAATCTCTATAGAGATGAAAGTTCTGGAGCCATTATAAATCATGATAATCACGGATATTCTCAATATATCAAAATGAGAGATCAAAAACGATCTCAAAAGGAAGAACTGGATAGAATGAGAGAAGATATTGATGAGATCAAATCTTTACTTAAGGAATTAGTTAAGAATCCTAATTAGTGTTAGTATAAATATACTTTAGATCCTGAAATTGTTTTTATATGGCAGTTTACGTTAGTAACTTAACTGTTAACGCTGGAACTACATTTTCTCAAGTGTTTAACTTGGAAAGTACTTCTTCTAATGCTGCTACAGATATAACTGGCTATAGCATCGCCGCCCAAATGCGAAAACATGCTGGAGCAAAAGAACCTACTGCTCATTTTACATCTACTATTGATAATGCCTCCCAAGGCAAAATTCGAGTAGGTCTCAGTACATCTGATACTGCAGGTCTTAAAGAGGGTCGTTATGTATATGATGTTCTTATTACTGATCCAACTGGAGAAGTAACTAGAGTTGTTGAAGGATCTGTTCTGGTAAGAGCAGGGGTAACAAGATAATGGCAGATATTAAAGTAAAAGTTGGTCAACAAAACGCTATAAAAGTAGTTTCTTCTTTAGCGGGAAATATTAGTGGTACTTTATCTGGATTGGAAGATACAAACATTAGCAACCCAACAAATGGGATGGTGTTAGTTTATAACAGTACGACTCAGAAATGGGACGCAACATTAGATCTGACTCCAGGAGCAGCACAAAATTTGGACATCAACGGAGGTAGCTTCTAGAAATGGCAAGTATTATAAGAGTAAAAAGATCGACTGGAACTGCCGCACCAGGAACTCTTCAATTTGGTGAACTTGGTGCAACTCTGAGTGGAACTGGTGACGTATCAAATAAAGGCGATAGATTATTTGTTGGTGATAACGGTGGAAATGTACAGGTAGTCGGTGGTAGATATTACACAGATTTATTAAGTATTGGACCAGGTTTAGTTGCAGGTCAAGCTAACCCTACAAATGCTGCAAGAGGGTTTGTTGCTGTTCTTAATTCTGATCGTAAAGTAGATCAATGGAATGTAGATAATTTAAGGTTAGATGCTAATACTGTTTCAACTACTAATACTGATGGAGATCTTTATCTAGATCCAAATGGTAGTGGTGAAATTATCGTTCCAGATGACACTAAATTATCTTTTGGTGATGGAAAAGATGCTTCATTTGAATATGATGAAAACGGTACAGATCAATTAACACTTACTGGTGCAGATTTAAGAATTAATATTGCAACAGATTCTGCTACAAAAGATACTGGTGCTCTTATAGTTGAAGGTGGCGTTGGTATTGAAAAAAGTTTAAATGTTGGTGGTAATATAAATGTTGCTGGTGTATCAACTTTTGCTGGAATAGCTACATTTACTGGAGATCTTTACGTTGGTGGAGATCTTCATATTTCTGATGATATATTCTTGGATGAAGCAACTATCCGTAATTTAAAAGTTACTGGTATATCCACTTTCCAGAATGATATATGGCATACTGGTGGAACATTTACTTCTGTCAATGCTATGATTGGCAGCGTTGGAATTAGTTCTAACGTTATTAAGACCAAATCAGGTGCTGGATCAGTTATGTATATTGACCCATATCCCGATGGGTTAAGTAGTGAAGGTACTCTTGTTGTTAAGGGTGACCTACAAGTAGATGGTACAACTACTACGGTTAATTCTAATGTAGTATCAGTTAATGATCCTATATTCCAAATTGGTGATGTAACCAGTAAGCGCACTGTTATGATGACAGTTGCTGTTGGTGTTTCTACAATAAAACTTGATTCTGTAGTTGGTATTAATACTGGTGATATGATCACTGGTAGTGCTAATTTACCAGGTGCAGGTACAACTAATATTACTGGATATAATTCAACTGAAAAGTTAATTACTATTCAGGGTGTAACTCATACTGGTACGATTTCAACAACTACACAGTTAACAGTTACTGCTGCTTATGATACCCAGTCTGATCGTGGTATTGCTTTTGACTACAACACAAGTACTGGTGTAGCAAATAACAAGCAAGGATTCTTTGGATATTCTGATGCTGGTGGTGATAGTAGTAATGCACCCGAAAGAGCATTTACTTATGTTCCTGATGCAACAATAACAGGTAATGTAGTAAGTGGTACAAGAGGTTACCTAGATATTAAAGGAATTTATTTCCAGTCAGGTGATTTCGACACTACTGGTAACGGTATTGTTTACTTTGATACTACTGGTAAGATGGTAGGTGCAGCTGCAACTACATCTGGTATAACTACTTCAAATTATGTTTTAACTACTGATGCAAACAACATTCCTAAATGGACTTCGACAATTGATGGGGGAACCTTCTAACAAATTATGACAAATCAAAATAATGACGTTGATGTGAACACCTTGATTAAAATTTATAATCAGAAAATTGCTACATTGACTAACCAAAATATACTTTTGGAAGCAAAATTGAACACCTTAGTACAAGATTCCTTAGATGAAAAAAATGATCTTCTTGCAAGTTTAAAAGAATTACAAGAAAAACATGACAATCTACTAGCAGATATAGAAGAAGATGGCGAAACCAATTAATCGAGAAACATTAGTAGAATATTGTTTACGGAAGCTGGGTGCTCCTGTTTTGGAAATTAATGTTGACGATGATCAAATTGATGATCTTGTTGATGATGCATTACAACTTTTCAATGAACGTCATTTTGATGGTGTTGAAAGGATGTATCTTAAATATAAGATTACTCAAGATGATATTAATAGAGGATCTGCAAAAGGAACTAGTGGAAATGGCATAGTTAGTACTGCTGCTACTTCTACATCTTCACCTGCAGTAACGTTTAATTGGTATGAAACCGCTAATTATATACAAGTTCCAGAATCTGTTCTTGGTGTAGAGAAGATATTTAAATTTGATACTAGTTCTATTTCTGGTGGAATGTTTAGTATTAAATATCAGTTATTTTTAAATGACTTATATTATTTTAATTCAGTTGAATTACTTCAATATGCAATGACAAAGACTTATCTAGAAGATATAGATTTTCTTCTTACAACAGATAAGCAAATAAGATTTAATAAGAGACAAGATAGATTATATTTGGATATTGATTGGGGTTCCGAAACTGCTGATAACTGGTTAATTCTAGATTGCTATAGAGCATTAGATATGAACAAATGTGGTGGTTGTTGGAATGATTTCTTCTTGAAGAAATATCTAACTTCATTGATTAAGAGACAATGGGGTCAGAATTTAATCAAGTTTAAAGGAACTAAATTACCTGGTGGAATTGAATTAAATGGTCGAGAGATATATGACGATGCTGAAAAAGAATTAGAGGCAATTTTATCTAAAATGTCAACCGATTATGAGTTGCCACCTTATGACTTCATCGGTTAGGGGTAATTATGGCATTAAACCCGTTTTTTCTCCAAGGCTCTACCAGTGAGCAAAGACTCGTTCAAGATTTAATCAATGAACAGTTAAAAATTTATGGTGTAGAAGTAACGTATATACCTAGAAAATATGTAAGGAAACAGACTGTTTTAAAAGAAGTCCAATCATCTGTTTTTGATGATAATTTTTCATTGGAAGCATATGTAGATACTTATGATGGATATTCTGGTCAAGGAGATATAATGACCAAATTTGGTGTTAGTTTGAAGGATGAACTAACAATAACTATATCTAAAGAAAGATTTGAAGATTTCATATCTCCATTTTTGGATGCTATGGATAATGATGAGGTAGAGGTATCAACTAGACCTCGTGAAGGAGATTTGATATATTTTCCATTAGGGCAGAGATTATTTGAAGTAAAGTTTGTAGAGCATGAAAAACCATTTTACCAATTAGGTAAAAATTATGTTTATCAACTTCAATGTGAACTCTTTGAATATGAAGATGAAGTTCTTGATACAGATATTGAAGAAATTGATACTCAACTTGAAGATCTTGGGTTTATCACTACTTTAAGTCTAATTGGTGCAGGTAGAACTGCTACAGCAACTGCACAATTAACTCCAGTAAATAAAGGATATGTTAGACAAATTTTCTTGAATAATGATGGAAGTGGATATAATAGTATTCCAATTGTTGCTATTTCAACTGCACCATCAGGAACAGGAAATGTAAATGCTACTGCGGTTGCTATTACTACTCATAGAGCTGGTATTTACTCAATAGATCATATTTCTTTAACTAATGCTGGTGCTGGATATACAGAAGCACCAACTGTTACTATTACTGGTGGTGGAGGAGTAGGTGCTGCAGCAACTGCTTATGTTGAGACAGAGGATAGGGGTATTATTAAATTCCTTATGACAGATAATGGGGTTGGATATGCTAAGACACCAACTGTCTCAGTTACTGGTATTGGTAGTGATGCTTATATTGGAGTATCATCTATAGCAGTGGCAGAACCAGTAATGTCTGCATCTCAATCTGTTAATTCATTAAGAGTAAGAAATGCTGGTGTTGGATATACCCAAACACCAACTATATCTATTTCTGCACCTTCAATTTATACTGGAATTGGAGATTTTGAGTTTAATGAAATAGTAAGAGGACAAACTTCTAAAGCACAGGGAAGAGTTAAGGAATGGGATAGAGATACTAAGATTATTAAGATATCTAATGTTGGAATTGGAACAACCGTACCATCAGGATTTATACCTGGTGAAATACTTGAAGCAACAGATTCTACTGTCTTTACAGTAGATCAACTTCAAACAGGAACTGTTGGAATTAAAACTACTAGAATTTCTGTTGGTAGTACTGCAGGTATTGTAGTTGGACAACAATTGAAACAGACATTTGTTGGTACTGGAAATACAATTCCTGTTATTGGTACAGGATCTACAGTTACTGCTGTCTACATTGGATATATTACTATTAATCCAGGTACTGTTAATACTGTACAATGCACCAATTGTCAGATTTCCTTTGGTCAGACTGCATTCTCTAATTACTCTGTTAAGTCATATGTTCATAAAGATACATATAGTAACTATGATAGTAATGATGAAATCGAGTCTGAAGCAGATTCTTTCTTAGATTTCACACAATCTAATCCATTTGGTCAAGTATAATGTTAGGTACTTATTTTTATCACGAAATTTTAAGAAGAACTGTTATATCTTTTGGTACAGTTTTTAATGATATTCATATTCGCCATAAGAATTCAACTGGTGGTGATATTAGTGATATGAGAGTTCCATTGGCATATGGTCCAATGCAGAAATTCTTGGCAAGGTTAGAACAGCAACCAGAATTGAATAAAGCAGTTCAGATAACTCTTCCTAGGATGTCATTTGAAACAACAGATATTTCATATGATCCTACAAGAAAAGCAAGTATAACTCAACAATTTAAAGCATCTGATGGAACAAATTTAAAGAAAGTTTATATGCCAGTTCCTTATAATGTTGGATTTGAACTTAATATTATGACTAAACTAAATGATGATGCATTACAGATTGTAGAGCAGATACTTCCATACTTTCAACCATCATTTAATTTAACTATAGATTTAATAGATTCTATTGGAGAAAAGAGAGATATACCAGTTGTATTAGATAATATATCTTTTGAAGATGATTATGAAGGGGATTTCTCTTCTAGAAGAGCATTAATCTATACACTTAATTTTACTGCTAAAACATACTTATTCGGTCCTATCGCAGATAGTACAGATGGACTTATTAAGAAAGTTCAGGTTGATTACTATAGTAGTATTGATAGAGAGACTGCAAGAAGGCAATTGAGATATACTGCAAGTCCTCAAGCACTTCAAGATTATGATAATGATAACACTACTGTATTGAAAGAAGATACAACTAAAGCTAAGACTAGACTTGTTGTTGATGATAGTTCTGCTTTAGCAGTCGGTAATAGAATCATTATAGATACAGAGATAATGAAAATCAAAGAAATTCCTGATAGTAAGACATTAGTTGTCTATCGTGGATATAATAGCACTACAAAAGCTATTCATGTAACAGGAGCATCTATTGATGTATTAACTGCTGCTGATGATGCCTTAGTTGATCCAGATGATGATTTTGGATTTAATGGATTTATTGAAGATTTCAATGATGGTGGTACATTCAGTCCAACAAGACAAGAAGATTTAATGTAAAACAATGTCTAGTTATGACCCTATTGACGAAGCACTCAATGTTAAAAGTAGCATTGTTGGAGTTGGTGTAGATAAAAGTACTGTAGAGATTTCACAAAAACCTGATGAAATTCAAAAAGACTATGAGTATACTCGTGCTAATTTATACTCATTAGTTGAAAAAGGTCAAGAAGCAATTAATGGAATTATGGAACTTGCTGGTGAAAGTGCAAGTCCAAGAGCATATGAAGTAGCAGGTCAACTTATTAAATCAGTTGCTGATACTACTGATAAACTAATCGATCTACAGAAAAAGGTAAAGGAAGTTGAAGAAGATTCTCCTAAGAAATCTACAGGTAATGTGACAAATAATGCTTTATTTGTTGGATCAACTTCAGAATTATCTAAAATGATTAAAGAGGGATTGTTGGATAATGACAAATAATCAACGTTGGGAAGAAGATAGTGTTATAATAGATGATGCTAATGGAAATATGGCATATGAGGTTATTGATGTAATTAAACCTAATAAGCTTTTTTCTGATATAAAAAAAGAACCTCTATCAGATTGGAGATCTGAATTGGGTGAGGAGTAATTTATGTCTGATCAGGTCTATCTTGGTAATCCCAATCTAAAGAAGGCAAATACTGCTCATGAGTTTACACAAGAGCAGATTATTGAATTTGTAAAATGTAAGGAAGATCCTGTATATTTTGCTAAGAATTATTTAAAGATTGTTTCTTTGGATCATGGATTGGTTCCTTTTAATCTATATGATTTTCAGGAAAAATTAATTAGAAACTTTCATAAGAATCGTTTCAATATATGTAAGATGCCACGTCAAACTGGTAAATCTACTACTTGTGTAGCCTATCTATTACATTATGCAGTTTTTAATGATAATGTCAATATTGCGATTCTGGCGAACAAGGCATCCACAGCTAGAGATTTACTTGGCAGATTACAACTTGCATATGAAAATTTACCTAATTGGATGCAACAAGGTATAATTAGTTGGAACAAAGGTTCTCTTGAATTAGAAAATGGATCAAAAATTTCGTCAAACTCTACTTCTTCATCTGCTGTCCGAGGCGGATCCTATAATGTCATCTTTCTTGACGAGTTCGCTTTCATCCCGAATCACATTGCTGATGACTTCTTTGCCTCTGTTTATCCTACTATCACGTCTGGACAAAGTACTAAAGTAATTATTGTTTCTACCCCTAGGGGTATGAATCATTTTTACCGAATGTGGCATGATAGTGAGAAGGGTAAAAATGAATATATTCCTACTGATGTTCATTGGAGTGAAGTTCCTGGTAGGGATGAAGAGTGGAAAGAACAAACTATTGCTAACACATCTGAAGAACAATTCAAAATTGAGTTTGAATGTGAATTCTTAGGATCTGTTAATACATTAATTGCTCCTAGTAAATTAAGGAATTTAGTTTATGAGGATCCAAAACAAAGAAATGCAGGATTAGATATCTATGAAGATCCAATAAAAGATCGTAATTATATAATTACGGTTGATGTTGCAAGAGGGTTGGGTAATGATTATTCAGCATTTGTAGTTTTTGATATTACAGAGTTTCCATATAAAACAGTAGCAAAATATAAAAATAATGAAATAAAACCAATGTTATTCCCCAATATCATTCATGATGTTGCGAAAGCATATAATGAAGCATATCTATTGATAGAAGTTAATGATATTGGAGATCAAGTAGCAAGTATACTTCAATATGATCTTGAATATGAAAATGTTCTTATGTGTTCAATGAGAGGACGTAATGGACAAATAGTTGGATCTGGATTTAGTGGTAAGAAATCACAACTTGGTGTTAGAACAACTGCAGCAGTTAAAAAATTAGGTTGTAGTAATTTAAAGACTTTAGTTGAAGATGATAAGATAATCACACAAGATTATGATATTATTTCAGAATTAACTACTTTCTCTCAAAAACATAATTCATTTGAGGCAGAGGAGGGATGTAATGATGACCTTGCAATGTGTCTTGTTATATTTGCTTGGTTAGTTGCACAAGATTATTTTAAGGAAATGACGGACAATGATGTTCGTAAGAGGATCTATGAAGAACAGAAAAATCAGATAGAACAAGATATGGCACCATTTGGGTTTATTTCAGATGGGTTAGATGAAATGACCTTTACTGATGAAGAAGGAGATACTTGGAGTAAAAATAGTCCAGTTGAGAGTACTGAGTGGAATGTTGATGAATATGGTGACCGTTCTTATATGTGGGATTACATGTAGAATACATGAAAATAGACGTTTGAATAAATAATTTTAGAAATATTCTGAGACTCGGAGAGTAAAAAGATGCCACTAAATTTAGCATCTCCTGGGATTGTAGTTAGGGAAGTTGACCTAACTGTTGGTAGAGTAGACACAGCATCAGAAAAAGTAGGTGCTATTGTTGGTCCTTTTGCTAAAGGTGCTGTCAATATTCCAATCTTAGTTGAGAACGAACAGGATTTACTTAATAACTTTGGTGAGCCATCTCCAACTGATAAGCATTATGAGTATTGGCTAACCGCATCATCCTATTTGTCCTATGGGGGACCATTAAGGGTCGTTAGGGCAGATGACGATGATCTTAAAAATGCCAATAATGCTGGAGCTAGCATTAAAATTAAAAGTTTAGATCATTACAATGATCTTGGGTATGACACTAATACAATTTCTGGTGTAACTGTAGTTGCCAGAAACCCAGGATCTTGGGCAAATAATGTTAAAGTTGCCACAATTGACTCACAGGCAGACCAAATTCTAACATTTGGTACACTTCCAACAAATGTCGCAGTTGGTTATGGTGTAACACAGAATGTCCCTGCTGATACCATTCTCGCTGGTGCAGGTACTACTAGTAAGTTAGATGGTCACTATAAAGGAATTGTAACTGGTGTTGATGCTACTGCTAAAACAATCAATGTTAAGTTTCTTAACCACGTAAGTGCTGCTGGAGTTTCAACGAACGTTGATTACCAACCAGGTGGAATTTATAAGTTTACTAATGGTACGGTTGCTATCCATACTTCTGGACAAGCAGCATCATATGCAACAGGAACTGCATCAAACAATCAAGATTGGTTTGATCAGCAAACTATCCAATTAACTGGTTCTACAATTAATTGGAATAACATTGCTGAACGTCCTGGAACTTCTTCTTTTGCAGAAGGAAGAGGTGCAAGATTTGATGAAATCCACGTTGTAGTTATTGATGATGAAGGAAAGGTTACTGGAAATGTCGGAACAATTCTTGAGAAGCATCTAAGTTTATCAAAAGCAAAAGATGGTGAATATTCATTAGGTTCCCCATCTAACTGGAGAAAGTATATTGCTACTAACTCCACAACAATCTTTGGTGGATCACAACCTGCTGGTATTGTAACTACTGGATATAGTTCTGGATTTACTCCACAAGCAGATTATGGTTGGGATCAAAATGCTCAAGGAATTATCTTTGGTGGTTCTGGATCACAAACTTATACCTTAACTGGTGGTAAAAATTATGACGGTGGGACTGATCCTGCTGCTACTGGTGCATTCCAAGTAACATTAGCAGGTCTTTCTGCAGGATATGAGTTATTTGAAGATAATAACCTATATCAGTCAGATTTCCTAATTATGGGATCTGCAAACCATGAAAAAGCAGCTGCTCAGGCACTTGCTAATAAATTAATTTCTGTTGCTGAAATAAGAAAAGATGCTGTTGCATTTATTTCTCCTTACAGAAAGGCATTCTTGAATGATAGTGTTGCTGGAACAGTAACTGTTAATTCAGATGCAACGATTACAGATAATGTAATTGGTTTCTATGCTCCTGTTACATCATCTACATATGCAGTATTCGATAGTGGATACAAGTATATGTACGATAGATTTGCAGATACATTCCGATATGTTCCACTTAACGGTGACATTGCTGGAACTTGTGCAAGAAATGACATCAACAACTTCCCTTGGTTCTCACCTGCGGGAACTGCTAGAGGTGGAATTTTAAATGCTGTAAAACTAGCATATAACCCATCTCAAACACAAAGAGATCGACTTTATTCAAATAGAGTTAACCCAGTTATATTCTCACCTAGTGGTGGAATTGTACTATTTGGTGATAAGACTGGATTTGCAAAATCATCTGCATTTGACCGTATCAATGTTCGTAGATTGTTTATCTACCTTGAAAATGCTATCTCAGCAGCTGCCAGAGACCAGATGTTTGAATTTAACGATGAGATAACAAGAACAAACTTTATCAATATTGTTGAACCATTCTTACGTGATGTTCAAGGTAAGAGAGGAATCTATGACTTCAGAGTTATTTGCGATGAAACAAATAACACTGCTGCTGTTATAGATAACAATGAATTTGTTGCTGACATCTTCATCAAACCTGCAAGGTCGATTAACTTCATCGGTTTAACCTTCGTTGCCACCAGAACTGGTGTCTCGTTTGAAGAAGTAATTGGTTCTGTTTAATTCTATCTCATACAAATAAGGTATAAAAAACTATGGCAACTCAATTTAATAGACCACCCTTAAGAAAGATTACTGACTTTAAAAGTAAGTTAGTTGGTGGCGGTGCAAGGCCGAATCTATTTGAGGTAGAACTTGCTTTTCCTGAAGAAATTTCAGTTGATAATGATGTAAAAGATAAGTCAAGGTTTTTAGTTAAGGCAGCAGCTCTTCCTGCATCTAATATTACACCAATTGATGTTAATTTTAGAGGTAGGATCTTAAAGATTGCTGGTGATAGAACCTTTGATACTTGGACAATTACAGTTATTAACGATACTGATTTTGCAATTCGTTCTGCTTTTGAAAAGTGGATGAATCAGATTAATAGACTTTCTGATGCTACGGGTGCTCAAAATCCTGAAGATTATCAAGAAGATGCATATGTTCATCAATTAGATCGTGATGGATCAACCTTAAGAACCTATAAGTTCTTTGATTTGTTCCCAACAAATATCAGTCAAGTTGATTTAAATTACGAGACAGTTGACACAATACAAGAATTTACTGTAGAATTGCAAGTACTTTACTGGGAATCTATTAAAGGTGTGGGTGCTAACGCTGGAGGCGAAAGCATTCGTTAAGCCGTTAAGCCCTAAATAGTGCTATAATAGTAGGAAAACTTATATACTATGCCTAAGCTTTTTGGATTCTCTATTGACGATTCGGCAGAAAAGAAGTCGAAGAACCTGTTATCTCCCGTCCCACCTAACAATGATGACGGAAGAGATAGCTATATCGCCAGTAGTTTTTATGGTTCATATGTAGATATTGAAGGTGTCTATAGAACCGAATATGATTTAATTAAAAGATATCGTGAGATGGCACTTCATCCAGAAGCGGATGGTGCTATTGAAGATGTTGTTAATGAAGGTATAGTTAGTGACCTATATGATTCTCCTGTAGAAATAGAATTATCAAATGTACAAGCAAGTGATAAGTTAAAAGATAGAATAAGAGAAGAATTTACTGGTATTAAAGAAATGATGGACTTCGATAAGAAGTGCCATGAAATCTTTAAGAATTGGTATATTGATGGAAGATTATATTATCTAAAGGTTATTGATGTAAAAAGACCACAAGACGGTATTCAAGAAGTCAGATATATTGACCCAATGAAGATGAAGTTTATTCGTCGGGAGAAAAAGACGAGTAACAAAAGTATGCTTCCTCTTGATGTGGGACAAAATCCTGGTGATTTAAAGAAGGGAATGTATCCTGAAATTGAAGAATATTATGTATACAGTCCAAAACCAAACTACCCAACATCTATGTACCAGACTGCTGCTGGTGGTATGGGTAAAGGTTCAATAAAAATCGCAAAAGATTCTATTTGTTATGTAACATCTGGATTATTTGATAGAAATAAAGGAACTTGTCTTTCATATCTCCATAAAGCAATTAAAGCACTCAATCAATTACGTATGATTGAGGATAGTCTTGTAATTTATAGACTATCAAGAGCACCAGAAAGAAGAATTTTCTATATTGATGTAGGTAATCTACCTAAGATTAAGGCAGAACAATACCTTAAAGAGGTAATGAGTCGTTATAGAAATAAACTAGTATATGACGCAGGAACTGGTGAAGTTCGTGATGATCGTAAGTTTATGTCTATGATGGAAGATTTCTGGTTACCTAGACGTGAAGGTGGTAGAGGAACTGAAATTACAACACTTCCAGGTGGACAAAACCTTGGAGAACTTGCTGATATTGAGTATTTCCAGAAGAAACTCTATAGAGCATTAGGTGTTCCTGAATCTAGAATTGCATCTGATGGTGGATTTAATTTAGGACGTTCATCAGAAATACTAAGAGATGAACTTAAATTTGCTAAGTTTGTAGGTCGTTTAAGAAAGAGATTCTCTAATTTGTTTAGTGATCTTCTTAAAACCCAATTAATTCTAAAGAATATTATTACTCCTGAAGATTGGGATGAAATACAAGATCATATCCAATATGATTTCTTATATGATAATCAATTTGCTGAACTTAAAGAATCGGAATTGATGACTGAAAGATTAGGATTACTTGCTACAATGGAACCTTATATTGGTAAGTATTTCTCAGTTGATTATGCACGTAGAAAGATATTACGTCAAACTGATAAAGAAATTAAAGAAATTGATGAGCAAATAGTTCAAGAAATTGAAGATGGTGTACTTCCTGATCCATCTCAAGTTGATCCTATAACTGGTGAACCATTACCGACTGAAGGTGAGATGGGTACATTAGGTGATATTGAAATGGATACTGGTGCAGAGGATCAATTCCAAAAAGATCTTAAGACGGCGGAGATATAAATAGGACTGATATATTAAAATATTATTAACATGGACGATCTTATTGATTTGATTGCGACTGATCAGAAAGCTTCAGAAGTTACTGATAAAATAAAGGATTTACTTTATACAAAAGCTGCAGGTAAAGTAGATAGTATAAAATCAGATGTTGCTGTTGCAATGTTTGATCCTTCTCCACAGGTTGAAACTGAACCAGAAGTTGAGCAAGAAGTATCTGATGAACCTGCTGAACAGGAAGAATCATAAATAACTACTATACTAGTTGAATATAAAAATGTCGGCGTTAAAAGTAACCCAAAAAATAGCGAAATTAGCTAGCACTGGTAAGGCAGGTCCGATAGCCCTCAAATCAGGTTATCTAAGATTTGTCGTAAAAGCAGATGCTCATATTGAAGTTGGAGGTAATCCAACGGTTAGTACTACTAATAGTTTATTTGTTGCATCTGGTGAGAGTGTAATTCTTAAAGAATCTGTTGCTTCTGCACCTACTGTTGGAGTTACTAATGCATCTCAAGCCATTAAATTTAATTTAACGGATGGAATGTCAAGTCCATTTGCAGTTGGTGATCGTGTTGCAGTAACTGGATGTGCTCCTGCTGGAATTAATACCACGGCTGCTGAAGTTTTAGCAGTTTCTGGTCCAGATGGACGAAATGGAATTCATGGTTCACAAGTAACCTTGAAATATGGTGATGCTAATCTTGCTGCTACTGATGCAGAAGGTGAAATTAGAAAAGTTGTTTATGCCGATGTCAACTGTGGTGGCAATGTCCACATCAGTGAAGTTCAAATTGTAGGAGGATAATCCGATGAAACTGATTACTGAAGAAGTATCAAACGTTAAATTTATTACCGAAGGAAAAGGTAGCAAAAAAAGATGTTATATCGAAGGAACCTTTCTTCAAGGAGAACTCAAAAACCGCAATGGTAGAGTTTATCCTATAGATACTCTCGCTAGAGAGGTTGGTAGATATAATGAAACTTTTATATCTAAAGGTCGTGCTCTTGGAGAATTAGGTCATCCTGATGGTCCAACAGTAAACCTTGACCGTGTTTCTCATAAAATTACTGAACTTGTTCAAGAGGGTCATAATTTTAGGGGTAAAGCACAAATTCTAGAAACACCTATGGGTAAGATTGCAAGATCTTTACTTGATGAAGGTGTTATGTTAGGAGTTTCTTCCCGTGGTGTTGGTTCATTAAAAGAAGACCATCGTGGATGCAAAGTTGTAGGTGAGGATTTTCAGTTAGCAACTGCTGCTGATATCGTTGCTGATCCTTCTGCACCTGATGCTTTTGTTAATGGTATCATGGAAGGAAAAGAATGGGTTTGGGACGGAGGAATTCTTCGTGAACAACTCGCATCACAAACTAAAAAGCGTATTAATACGCTAGTAGATCAGAGAAGACTGGAAGAACATAAGTTGAACCTATTCAACGATTTTCTTTCAAATCTATAAACTCTATAAATAAATACAGATTACACAAATCTAATCACATGTCCGTTGGTAGCAATTTACAAGAAATGGAAAACGTAGTAACCAAAGGAGCCAAGCCAGCTGAGCCGATCCAAAAGCTTGCAGGTACAACACCTGGTCAAGCTGCGATTGAAGACTTAGGCGGCCCTACTCCCGAAAATTATAAGACCGATGATGATTCGGCCAAGTTAAAAACACCTGGTGCATCACTTAAGCAAGTTAAGGATGTCGTCAACAAAGGTGCTAAAGCTGCAGAAGCAGTTTCAGACGAAGTTGAAGAAGGTCAGGAAGTAGTGGCTGAAGAGCCCGCTAAAGAGGAGGAAACTACTGTTTCCGAAGAAGAGACATCAACGGAAGAAGTCGTTGCTGAATCTGAAGAATCAACCGAAGAAGTTGTAGCAGAAGCAGAAGAGACAGTCGAAGTCAGTATTGACGAAGACATTGAAGCTCTTATTGCTGGCGAAGAACTTTCTGAAGAGTTCCAAGAGAAAGCAAGAACAATTTTCGAGGCTGCCATTAAGAGCAAAGCATCGGAAATTACTGAGCAACTAACTGCTTCATACGAAGAGAAACTCGTAGAAGAAGTTGCTACAGTTAAAGCAGAATTGTCAGAGCGTATTGACTCTTATCTAGAGTACGTCGCTGAAGAGTGGATGGTAGAGAATCAACTCGCAGTCGAAAACGGTCTGAAAACAGAAATGACAGAATCCTTTATTACTGGGATGAAGTCACTATTTGAAGAACATTATGTAACTATCCCTGAAGAAAAATATGATGTCATCGAGAGTATGGTAGATAAACTTGATGAAATGGAAGGAAAACTCAACGAGCAAATCGAGAAAAACGTTGCTCTTAATAGGA